>LWDU01036392.1_pt1 | contig 14568 bp, 12 predicted proteins | sample 727161 | NCBI WGS metagenome assembly LWDU01 (sample SAMN04566230, study PRJNA314399) | hydrothermal vent metagenome | isolation source: deep sea hydrothermal plume seawater | place: Mexico: Gulf of California, Guaymas Basin | collected 2004-07-11 | reverse complement strand
CGGAAAGTCGAACGCGAATCTGCCGGGATCACCAACGAAGAACAATTCGTCACGGAAGAGTTTATCCGCGAACTGGAAGCAGAAATGCTGCAGGCTGCTGAGAAACTGGACTTCGAACGAGCCGCCCAGTTACGAGACCGAGTGCATCAACTGAAAAAGAAGATCGGCGAACCGGTTCCGGAAGACACAGGCAAAGCCTCGCCAGGCTTCGCAAAAAAACGTGGGCGCAGAAAATCGGCACGTCGGTGATACTTCGGCATGGTGCGGAGACAACGGGGAAGCCAACGATGAGCAATCCATATCAACCACCCACTGCACAGCCGGATCCTGTCCCTCCACAGAAGCGAGGATTTCAACTGAGATTCATTGGAATCTTTGTGCTGTTCCTGGTGATCATTCTCGGCTTGCTGATGACGGGTTGACTCATCGACGATACGCACTCCGATCACATTTACCACCGTGGACGTGACCAATCTTAAAGCCCCTGTCATCAATGGCTTCGTCTTTCTCGAATCGTTTCTGACGATCGAGACACGATGGGCAGATCGGTGTCGGAAAAAGGATTGACGGTTTCGTCGGCCATGCTGTTTGCTTTTTCGTGCTGTTTTGGTCGTATGAACGGTCTGTTGCAGGCAGCTACCATCACATCAACCGTCGTCCGACGACAATTGTCGCCATGGGCAACCGCACTGGATTCGGATTTCCGATTCTGCTTTTCACCAACTCGAAAGGTGTATGCGCATACACCTTTCCGAAAACGCCATCACCAATACTCCCCCCGTTCTTCCTTGCTCATCTGCTGCCAGTGCCACCGTGCCGCGGTGCCATGGACTTACGAGAGCCTCCGGTGCATAGCGTGACGAATTCGGTGGATGGGTGCAACCGGCGGGAGGGACGTCAGAACCTGGAGTCTGTGCGTACTATTGGATACACTTACTGTACCGCGACTTCCCCGACTTGCAGCAAGTGCTTGCAGATGAATTCGGTGACGCGGCCAATTGGCGACAGACATCTAACAAAAGATTCGGATACTCTCAGCCGCATGTCGTTTCCTGAGACGCATTGAATCCGCAGTACGTCGATCAGCGGCTCACGAAACGGAAAAGTTCAACGCACGATCTAATTGATAGCAAATTCTGCCGAATGCAGCGTTTTCAGCGTTTTACCGACTCAAACGCTTTCCAGAGCGACGCAGCATTGACCCCAAACTGACTATTTGACCCCAAAACGGTCTAAGCAAAGAAAGCCATCCGAACAAACGGACGGCTCTTGTGCGTAACCCCATCCGCAATGAACTCTTTCAAAAACGCAGCGAGCGTAATTGACGGTTCTTCCTTGCTCAGCTTCCGCCAGTCCCACGGTGCAATCGGATTGTGACTTCCACCCGTTCGTTCTCTCTTGTTCATTCCGATAGAACGAACTGAAGAACTTAGGCTTCGGAATGTCTCGTAAAGAAGATTGTCAGCCACGCAAACGGATTGAGGCTCAGCGGCAACCGCGTTTTCGTCCGTAGTTGCGGTCGAAGCCTATTCACTGACTTCCTCGATGAACATTGTTTTCAGAAATTGCAGAGAGTCCTTCAGTTCGCTGTAATCAAACCACAGGCCGTCACATTCCTGGCAGAAATCGATTCTTGTTTCATCATCCAGAAATGCCGCCTCGAACATCGATGTCCGGCAACGAGGACAATGTCGTCTTGATTTAATCGCTGCTGATGACAGTGAGAGTACATTCTGTGTCGCGCCCACCTTGCTGCTTGTGAGCTGAAAAAACTCCCCGGCGTCGAGCCACGTCCCACGGCATGATTCGCAGCTGTCGACCTTGACACCGTTCTTAAGCGTTCGCTCTGTTAGTACAACCATTGTGCACGCCGGACACACGAGTCTACTTTTTGAACGGTGTTTCTTTTCTTTATTCTTGACTCTGGCCTCAACGAATATCGTTTGACCACAGTTCCTACAGTCGAACTGCCACGCCGCCAACTTGTCGCGCACAACGTAGCGTTTTTCACAATTGCCACATTGGAGTCCGGTCCTCATCGACCGGGAAGTCGATGGCAACTGTGTGACCAATTGAACATAGAACTTCAAACGCGATTCCAAGTCGTGTTCATCAACAATTTCATTGCCGAACATCCCCGAGCACTTCATGAACGTCACATGACTTGTGTCGCAGCTGGCCTGAAAATCGACGGCACCCGATTTGGGCACATGTCGTTCGAGCAAATTCAACACACCGGGGTCGAACGCACGCCGAACGTGTTCCTCGTCCTCACCACGCAAGCGATAGGCGTTCGAAAACTTAGGATGCGACTTGAAATTAATATCCCGTGGTTTTCCGCCAGTCCCCAAGACTTTCCCAAACCACCCTGCAACGGCATCCATCCTTCGGTCATCGAGATTCTCGGGACCAAGAAAAAAACAGGCAGGCCGACCTGATCAGACTCGGGCCAAATCAATATCTGCGTCGTTGGTGTAGACCACCACCAACTGCTTCCGTCGCCTTTAGAATTAGGCACTCGAAACCAGCGTTCGTGCTCGAAGCAAATAATGTTCAGTCCATCGATTTGGCCGTGCATGGTGTTCCTTGCCACCCAGTCCGGGCGATCAAGGTGATACAGGCTATCTACACTTCCGGCGAGACGAAACTCAGCCTCAATGCACCCCGGATCTCCGATGCTACTGAAACTCAGACCAAGAGAATCCGCAATCCTGCGAATGGCAGGAGCCCTCGCAGCCGCTCGATTTGTCCTGGTCCGATGAGTGTTCCACCCCCAGGCGCGGCTCAGGAGCCAGGCTACTGCCAGGAGCCCGGCAAGAAAAAGGAAGGAAGGCACCAATGTTGTCCTGCCAGTTGGACTCTTGATTTGCGATCATGAACTGCCTCCACGGACGGTACAGACACTTAATTTCCAGATGTGGCCATCAGGTTCGCGCCGGTCATTAACGCCACTACACATGCATTGGATCACGAGTATGAGAAAAATTGAACGAAGAGCCAACGAGGACGACATGTATACTTGACGATTTGCGACCGCACACCATCACGACGACTGTAACAAAAGTACGACAAACGGTTTCATGTATGCGCCTTTGTTTGGATTACTTGTCAGCATGTTCTTCACGACCTGCATTTGTTATTTGCCTCCTGCTCTATTTGCTTACGCTGCATTTCGGCAGTGCTGCCTTAAGTTCTGCGAGTCCCGCATCGGTGATCTGTGTGTTTTGGAGATTGAGGTTTGTCAGACTGTTCAGTCCTTTCAGGTGCTCCAGCCCGGCATCCGTGATCTGCGTGCCGACGAGGTCGAGGTTTTCCAGGCTTGTCAGTCCTTTCAGGTGTTCCAGTCCCGCATCCGTGATCTGCGTTCCGTAGAGGATGAGTCCTCTCAGGCTGGTCAGTCCCTTCAGGTTTTCCAGCCCGGCGTCCGTGATTGGCGTGCCGGAGACGTTAAGGTACGTCAGACTGTTCAGTCCTTTCAGGTGCTCCAGCCCGGCATCTGTGATCTGCGTGCCGTTGAGCCAGAGTCTTTCCAGACTGGTCAGCCCTTTCAGGTGCTCCAGTCCCGCATCCGTGATCTGCGTGCCGACGAGGTAGAGTTCTACCAGCCTGGTCAGGTCTTTCACGTGAACCAGTCCCGCACCCGTGATCTGTGTGTCGCCGAGGTGGAGTGTTGTCAGGCTCGTCAGTCCTTTCAAGTGAACCAGTCCGGCATCTGTGAGCTGCGTCTGGCTGAGCGTGAGCGTTTCCAGACTCGTCAGTCCTTTCAGGTTCTCCAGCCCAGCATCGGTGATCTGCGTGTCGACGAGCCTGACCTTAACGACCTCACCAGATTCTGCGTCGAGTTTGACATCCCCCCCCAGCTTCTCGATCGCGGCGACGGCAGCTTCCTGAGGCGTTGGCGACGTACTTGCTACGTCAGCTGCAGGCTCAGGTTTTTTGATCGTGGCACCGGCGTGTTCTTGATCAGACGCGGGTGGCATCTCAGGAACCTTGATTGTGATTGCGCCGTCGACATTTTCCTGAGGCGTTGGCGACGTAACTGGTGCGTCAGGTGCAGGCTCAGGAGTCTCGGAACCGCAACCAGCCAGAACAAGCGAACTCAACAATACGAAAAACGGTTTCATGACTGTCCCTTTGTTTGAATTACTTGTCACGTTTACCAACACGCTTTCGCGGACTCGTTCGTTCCCGGCTCTCTTCCCGGACGCACTTGAAACATCTGCCACGAACCTTGTCCATTTCCAGAACGAGCTTGCGACCGCATTTGCATTTCTTCGCTGCCATTGGATTGTTCCCGGGCATAGCGTGACGAGTTTGGAGGAGGTGTGCAATCGACGGGGAGGCGCTACGGGGAACGCTGGTTGGTGGCTTACTTGACAGGTGAGGAGCCGCACGGTGTACTGAGTCGTGTTCGTTAGCCAGTCAATGTAAGTGAAATCGATATGAGCAAACTGCACTTCCCGCTTGTGGCCTTGGCCCTGCCGGTCGTTTTCCTTTCCCTCACGCCGATTGCGCGCGCCGAGATAGTTCCACGGTCACAGAAACAGCTTGAGTCCATGGCTTCCCATGTCGTCAACGGCGAGGTCAAAAATATCTATTCGAGAGAAGAGCGCAAAGGAAACTTCGAGTATACTCATTTCGTCGCAGAAATCGCTGTACGTCAGGTTTCGAAGGGTAAAGATCTAGCGGCTAAAGACCGTGTTTATGTGCGGTACTGGCGCAAGGTCTGGCTAGGAAGAAAAGAAGACACACCGTCTGATCCATACGGCCAATACCCTCGCCCGACGAAAGGCGATGTTGTGGATCTCTATCTTCAAGGCAATCGCGCGGCAGGACACGATGTCGCCTACCCCAATGGCTTCTACAAGATCACCACGCCGTCAAAGAAGAGAACCACTCCGGTGAAGAAGGGCGACAAGTAGGGAGTCGTGAAATGAGCCGCGAGAACACTGGCTAAATCGGGTAAGGGCCGTCGTTGCCAGTGATCCTCCCCACACCACCTGGCATGCGAGTCCGCGTCAGTACCGCCCCGCAGATCGAAGTGCGTTGCGTCTGCAGAATTCCATGATCCAGAGTTGCTGGCAGTTCGTTACCAGTAATCGCCTTGCCGGGTAGGGAGCTTAGCCGCAATTGCCCCTGTCGCGAGTTGAACGACCGGATGGAGAAACCGTCACGGCGAGGAATGAACCGGAAGGGCTCACGATTGACTCATGCACGCTGAGAAGGGGCTGAGAGGTGTAGCGACTGTCGCACCATCAGTTCTGCGGGTTTTCGCTGCACCATGTGGCCTCCGACAGCGTTGCCTCAACCGCCAAGAAAAATTCGATCCAACTGCTGTGGATAAACGGAACCGCAGAATCGCAAAAAGGGGTAAAGCAGTAAAGGGGCTCAGCGGTAAGTTCTCGACGGACGGAAACCATAGAAGAAGCCTCGGTCCGCCGGTTGATTGAAGCTACGGCCGGCGGAACGGCCGCTCGACGCTTGATCGCCGAACGAGCCGCCACGCAACAAAAGGCTATCACCTTGCCTCGGTCCGTAACTGGCACATCTCCTCACCCGGGCCAACCGCGCCTTGTAACGCCAGTTCTGTTCGCGCTCGGCCGTGCCGGCGGCTGTCTCCAGTGCGGTCACAGCCTCGGGAACGGACTTACCCAAAGCCTCGGCAATCCAGCGGTCGATAACCGGCCACTCGAAAGACTCATCAACGTCTTGTCCAACTGGAGAAACCAAAAGGCCACATGTGATCGCCGGCCGCTCATGGGACTTCAGGCGATTCACTGCCTGCTCAATAATCCTTGATTGTTTCGATTGGATTTTCACGTTACCGACTTCCTGCTGTCCGATCATCCTGAGAAAACAAACGAACGCGGCAGGCAATTCAGGAAAACCGCTCTTCGGCACGGGTAATTAGTCCGTGCCTATCCGCGTCGTGAGTCAATTCTACTCGCTTGCCGCGTGGTCCTTGCCACAGGCTTCACACTTCCAGTCGTCCGCGACAGAAAACTGAGCGTGTTTGCATCTTCCACACGTGCGCATCCACAGCCACTGACGAACGTGCTCAGCAACATCGATCAGGCGTTGGTCGTCGATGCCCTGGCGGTACACAGCTGCCATAGACTCGTCGCCGTGTCCCATGACGTAATTAACAGCGATCTGATCCTGGCTGTTTCCACCTACGGTTTCGAATGTGCGTCGGAGCGAATAGAAACCACGACCACGACGAATCTTTGCCGCCTTCACCAGCTTAGTAAATTCTTTGCCCACGTTGTCGCAACGACTGACGGTGCCGGCGTCTCTGGTGTACTCCCAGAAAACAGGTCGGCCATGTGACGTTAACAGACAGAGTGAATCGTCAGAGTCGTGCGTTGCAACCGGCCGTGACTTCATGGCTTCCCGGATCGCATTGCGAGTCTCTTCCCACACGTAGAATCGTCGTGGAATTCCGGTCTTTGCTCGCGCAAGGTCATACCACCCAGACTTAGAGTCGATGTGGTGCGCATGGAGTCGACCACAATCCGCATTGCCAAATCCGGTGTTGATCCCCAACAGGATGCACGCTCGCAACCAACCTGTTGATCGGCTCCACAGCGTTCGGATCTCGTCAGGCTTGAAATCGAGTGATCCTTGTTCTGCACACCGCTGCGCCTTAATGACGCGGTTCTCACTCTTCGTGGGCTTTTTGAAGTCTGGACCGAAATTCGGAATGCTAGGGATGAGTTCAGAATCAGCAGCCCACTTGAACACACACCGAGTGCGTTGAATCTCCATTCCTATTTTTGTCGGTCCCCAACTCTCCGGGAACGCATTTCCGAATGATGCAAAGTCCGTTGCCTTCAGCTGGCTCGCTGCAACAGACCGGCCGAAGTGCTTGACAATGAATGTTCCGGTCGTGAGACAGTCGCTGAAGTGGCGAAGCGAAATCTTACCCCGATTCTTTTTCACCTCTTGGGAAGCGAGGTACAGGTTGACCATGTCGGCGACGGTCAATTGATCGGGCGTCGCGACGCCCCCTGCCCTCCTCCGCCGCGGTATCCTGCCCCTATGAATATCGTGGATTTCAACCTCGTAATTCTGCATGGCCGCATCAGGGTCATCCCATGTGCCGAAGAAGTGCGTTTTTCCTTTGACCTTTCGAGCCCATTGCCCGTTGCGGTGGGCATAAAACGGGAATTCCGGATAGGGTTTCTTTGGCTTCTGTTTGCCGCCAGCGTCCTTCACTGTCATAATCACATCCTTCGGGCGTCGTATGGAAGAAATCGACGCTCAAAGGAGCAAGCGGGCGTCGTAACCGGGCGTCGCATGCTGAAACGGGCGTCGGATGACCGACACCCAAATGTTACAAAACATTGGTTAAACGCACAAGTTCCCGTAGCTCAACTGGATAGAGTGTCGGCCTCCGAAGCCGAAGGTTGGTGGTTCGAATCCACTCGGGAATACTTAAAAAAACGCTATTCCGAAGGGTTGGTGCTATTCTCAACCGCCGACTGAGCATCAGATTGTGCATCACTCCGAGCCGTCGGTGGGGCACTCACCATTACCGGGAGTCTCTTCCTCAGGATTTTCCGGCTCGTCCTCGGCGGGTAGTTTCGGGAACCCGTTCATTCGATCGACGATCCGCCTTTCTTCGTCACGACGAGTGTGGCTGTAACGCATGGTCGCCCGCAGATCGGAATGCCGGGCCAGCGTCCGAGCGACGTTCGGGGCAGCTCCGGCCTGCCAGACTCGCGTAATGTAAGCGTGGCGGAGGGCATGAAAATCCCGGTATTTGCCCGCTTCCGACTGGTACGAAATACTCGCCGCTTCCAGGTCCAGACGTAGCATCTTGTGAGTCTTCCGCTGTGGAGCCGAAAAAATCGGCTCATCCGGCTTGGAGCAATCGACGCCCAGCAATGGCACGATAACCTTGGGAAGCTCGATGACATCCTGTCTACGATGCTTACTGAACGCCGCTTCCACGGTGACCGTCGGGGCGTCTGGATCGAAGTTGAACGACCTCGGCGTCAAGGAAGCCATCTCGCTCCGTCGAAGTCCTGTCGCGTAGGCAAGGAGGTAAATGGTTGCTCTTGTCTCGCCGTCATAACCTTCGATGACGACTTCGCTCTTGGTCGCCGTGCGATGAAGTTCAAGAAACTGCTCTTCGGTCAATGGTTCACGCTCATGCCTCAGATCGACGGCTTCGTTTTCTTCTTTCATGCCGATGAGTGGGTTATCCAGCATTCGCCGATCGCGGACGAGCCAATTGCAGAACTGAAGGATTGCACGGAGATATCGTCCACGACAATAAGTAAACTGCTCCAGGCGCTCAGAAGAAAGTCGCCCGAACGCGCACTGAAGCAAAGAATCTCACACGCGCAGATTCTGCCGATCGGCCTTTCCAGATTGAGTCCAACTGTGCCGCGATCCGAAACGCGTGACACAGTGATACAGTATTGTCACAGCCTCAGGAATGGACCTTAACGGTGCGCGAATTTAGCGGGCATCAATGGCAATACGCCACTGATTGATCCTCAATGCACCGGCTTTCAATTGTGGTTACCGCATCAGCCAGACGATTCACAGGTGGCGTTGAAAAGGTTCCGCCATTTCGAGAACCCCGGACGATTTCGAAAAACACGTAACCGATGGATTGGGTGATGTGATGAAGAGATTTGCGATTGCAGCAGTCCTGCTGGGATGCCTGAGCAGTGGCTTGTATGTACAGGCGGCCGATAGCGCCGCTGCCTGCGGAGACACGTGCGGCGAAGGCTGCGGAGATTTTTCCTGTCTGGGTGATACCTGCCAGGCGATTGTATGGTTCAAGGGCAACAAATCGCTGTTCGAGGGGCTGAATGGCGAGGGTTCCCACGGATGGAGTCACTCCGTCGGTGCAGAACTGCGTCACAGATATATGGACGAAGCCAATCGTTTCCGACCTGGCGGTCCGGCGGAATCTGACTACCAACTGTGGCGTTTCACACCGTTCCTGAAGGTCGGCTACGACGACCTTGTTGAGGTGTACGCTCAGGGGATTGACGCCTCCGCTTTTGGCTACGACCCTCCCCTGTTTCCACTGGGAATTGACGAAAACCGTTCCGATCTGCTGAGGGCCTACGTCGGTATTAAACTCGCTGACGTCGAAGGTGGCGGAAGCCTGAAGTACCGGTACGGTCGTCAGTTTCTGAAGTATGGTTCGCAGCACCTGCTGTCGCCGCTGGGATGGTCGAACACTTACCGAAACTTCGAAGGTCACAAGCTGATGTATTCCGCCGACGACTGGAATATCGAAGCATTCCACATGCACAGTGTGAACGCCGCAGCCGGAGCACCCTTTCGCCCTGTGACCTTTGACTATCGGGATTCGAGTCGCACGGTTACCGGGATTTATTCGACCTACAAGGGCATGCAGAACCGCACGCTGGACCTGTATTGGTTGTGGTCCCGGGAAGACGTTCGTCGGGTCGACCGGATGGACGGAAATCGTCACACGATCGGAGCACGATTCGCCGGGAGTCGTCCTGTCAGGGAGTGTTGCGAAACCGTCGGCACATGGAAATGGGATGTCGAAGGAGCCTGGCAATTCGGCCAGGACGACTTCCTGACCGGTGTCGATCAGAAAGTGAATGCGGGCTTCGTCTCAGCCCTGGCTGGTTACACGTTTAATTCAGCGACATGGTCACCGACGATCAACGGCATCTTTTACTATGGAACGGGTGACAACGACCCGACAGATGGCGAAATCAATACGTTTTACTCGTTGTATCCGCTGGGCCATGCATACTGGGGACTCATCGACACCTTCTCCGGTCAGAACCTGCTGGACTTTGGAGTCAGCGGCACGGTTAAGCCGACTGAGAAGCTGACATTGCTGGCCGCGTGGCACGCATTCCGGGCCGCGAAAAGTGCCGACAGAATGTACAACATCGCAGGCGCTCCCTTTGTGATGGGTCCGGGAGAAAACGACCTGGGCACGGAAGTCGATCTCGTCGGCACCTACGCGGTCTCAAAAAATGTGAACGTGCAACTGGGCTACTTCTGGTTCTTCTACGGCGACGCTGTGAACAACAGTGCCTTCGCCCGCCCGGATGCTTCACAACTATACGTCCAGACAACACTGACGTTTTAGAGCAACTTCCGGCGATACCCGAACTGGCGATGATGAGTCCCGCGGTTTCTCAAACGCGCGAGACTCACTCGCTTGCGCGTCGAGCTTGGATTGCGGCCCGTTCTCATGCCACCGGCACTGCGGTGGTTCTTACTTTTCGCCCGAAGAATCGGTGTGAATCGGCACGCTGATGACCAGAGCGGCGAATTTTGGTTTTGTCGACGGCTTTCGAAAAAAACCATCGTGGCAACTGATGCACCCGCTGGTGAGCGGGATGGCTCCCGCTCGGCGATAGTATCCACCGTCAACAACTTCTGCGTGCAACTTTCCGGCAGCAATCTCTTTCGCGGCCCTTTTTTCGAATTCGCTTTCCGCTTCGTGGTCGACGCTCATTGGTTTCACGTTCACCGCGATCCACCGAGCCTGGACACCTGACTGCCGTTGCATCTCGTAAAAGACATCTTCCAGGGCACGAGCCGGAACCATCGCTCGGTCGCCGTGAAAATATCGCTCGTGTATCACATCCAAAGTGGCCGTGTAGATCCTGTGCATCAGCTTTGCACGATCGCGGGCAACCTCGACCGTAACACGATCTTCGCCAACAGAGGAAGATGCTTCAGGCACGTCGCCCTTAACATCCGGATTGTCCGATTCGCTTTCCGATGATTGTGCCCACAGCGGTGCTGTGAGGAAAAACGCGCCTGAGACCAGAACTGTTGTCCTGAACCACTTGTGGATCATCGTGTTATTCCTGTTCGTTTGCAGTTGGGGTACGTGAGGGCCGGGCCTGAAAGACACGCTCAGGCTGAAGACTGTGCTGCAGCACATTGAACTGAGACGTCACACAGCGGAATGGTTCGACTGTCGGATCTGAGCAACTGCCCCATCGTCACTCTTGAAAATGCTTCTTCGGTAGCCGCGTACGCTTTGTCCAGTTCCTTGTGCACGGGACAAAGGTTGGTGTGCGACGGTAATCCCAGCGGGCAGTGACGAATTCGCTCCAATGGAGCGACCGCATTGACAACATCCAGAATCGTAATTTCGTCCGCCGAGACAGCCAGTGAATAACCGCCACCGGGACCAGGCCGCGAATGCACAAGCTCAGCCTGCACAAGGTCCTTCAGAACCTTGTTGAGATATCGACGCGGCACCTGAGTCTGCCCGGCAAGCGCGTCGGCACGGGCAGGTTCACCTGTGTCGCGCGCAAGACAAGCCACAGTGCGAAGGGCGTAATCCGCTGTTTTTGAGAGCATAAATGTTCCTTTTCGGACGGCGAAACGAATTATATACCTTGACGTGTATATTTCAACAGTTATTCTTGAACCCATCACGAAACCTGAACCGAAGAGTCTCACAGGAGACAATTATGCGACGAACGGACACGCTCCGATTCCTGACGACGGCAACAACGCTGCTGATACTCACGACCGCCCAGTGTCCCATCACGCGAGCCGCGGACGAGTTCGACAAGCCGCCAATCAGTTATCGAGAAAGCACTCCGGACAACTGCATCTCCAGACTTCAGGAAAGCCTGGACTCCGGAACCCAGACCTTCACCTATGAAAGTGATCAGGGTTATCTGAAATCATTGCTGAACGCTCTGAATGTTCCGATAGAGTCCCAGATGCTGGTCTTCTCCAAGACGAGCCTTCAACTCCGTCGCATTACTCCGCGCACACCTCGAGCAATCTACTTCGGGGATGATATCTACGTAGGCTACTGCCAGTCAGGTGATGTGCTCGAAATATCCGCAGTCGATCCGCAGTTGGGTTCTGTGTTCTACACGCTGAACCAGGAGCAGACAGAAACGCCAGGATTTGACCGGCGAAACGACAACTGCATCGTCTGTCACGCCTCTTCGCGTACACAGGGAGTGCCTGGACATGTTGTGCGATCACTGTATGTCGATGCAGGAGGCCAGCCGATGTTTTCGGCTGGCAGCCGCACGGTTGATCATACGACACCGATCAAGGAACGCTGGGGCGGCTGGTACGTGACAGGGACGCACGGCAATCAGTCTCACGTGGGCAATCTGATCGTCCGCACGAAACGAGTCGAAGAACCGGTTGAAAATTCTGCAGGCCAAAACGTGCTGGACCTGCAGGATCGCTTTAATGTCGACAGGTACATTTCGCCACACAGCGACATTGTGGCTCTGATGGTGATGGAACATCAAACGTTGGTGCACAACTGTCTGACGAAGGCCAACTTTGCAACGCGTCAGGCTCTGCACTACGAAAAGACTATGAACGGAATCCTGGACTACGGAGAAGACAATCGGCTTGACAGCACGATTCGACGCATAGCAAACGCCGGCGACGATCTGATCGAAGCAATACTGATGGTCGACGAAGCCCCACTGACATCACCCGTCAAAGGCACGTCAGGCTACGCTGATGTCTTCACCAGGAACGGAGAACGCGACAGCCAGGGACGCAGCCTGCGGGATTTCGATCTGACACAGAGAATGTTCAGGTATCCGTGCAGCTATCTGATCTATTCAGAATCATTTAACAAACTTCCCAAACCCATGCACGACTACGTATGGCTGCAGTTAGGGAATATTCTCTCTGGTGAAGATCAGTCCGAGAAATTCAATCATCTTTCCGAGTCAGATCGAACGGCAATCGCGGAGATCCTCAGGGACACCAAACCGACGCTGCCTGCGCATTGGGCAACGTCCCCCAACGTGAAGGTTTCGCTCGCAACTCCATAATCGAAATATGCGGGGCAACTCAGGAGACAGGAAATGAGTGGGGCAACGATTCAGGCAGTCGGAGCAACGGCTCCGGTCCGCCTGCATCCTAAGGAACACGGAGCATACGCAATCGTTGGTGTTCCGCTTGTCGTGGCATTGGCCATTGGCGGCCTGAATACCGTCGCGGTGCTGGCGACCATAGCCACGATCGCTGGCTTTGTCGCCAACGAACCGTTGATGGTGCTGTCTGGACGTCGAGGCGAACGGGCCCGACTTTCAACCCCGTCAGCACTGCTGACGCTGGAATTGCTGCTACTGACGGCCGTGCTGTTCGGCAGCGCGGCGTTTTGGTTCGGTTCTGAGAAGGTCCGGGCGGCCCTCATCGCGTGTGTGTTTTTCGCAGTAGCAGGGTTCGCAATGTCGGCGGCGGGCTGGCAGAGAACCTTCATCGCACAGGTGACGGGAATTATCGGACTTACACTCCCCAGCGCGGTCTTACTGCTGGCCGGCGGAATTGATTTCGTCTCAGTTGTCGGCCTGAGTGCCGCCTGGATCATTGGCCGTGTGGCCACCACCACCGCCGTCCGGAGCGTCGTGGCGTTTCAGAAAACGTCAACTCATCATCAAGTGCCACGCATTAACGACATCGTCCTGGCCGCCGTCGTGCTGGGCTGTGCTGGTGGTTTCTTTTCCGGTGTCTCTGAATGCCTGCTGATCACACCGTTAATTGCATCGGCGATATATCTTCGCCTGCAGCCGCCACTCATCAGGCACATGTGGCAAATTGGCTACTCACTTCTGGCGGCAAATCTTGTCAGCGGCCTGTGGATGATCGTGTGGTTTGAAATGAACTCGCCCATCGCCCAATAGCTGTGCCCTTCGAACAACAGCCGCCCTATTCAGACGTCACTCGACCCCAGCCTTCGCAACGGAGCTGTGTGAAGTCCGGGACGAGGTTCTCAAGTGCGACCCATAAAGGGACCCGACAACTGCCCTGCCCTTCTACTCTACGTGCAGCGTCACTGTCGCCGATGTAATCGCTGTCTGATCCGGCTTTGCGTCCAGGGCCCCCGACGCCTTAAACGTAAGTTGGTAGTCACCTGATGTCATCTCATCCGGAATCGTAATCGGGACGTCAATGAGTACTTGTCCGCGGGTGAACTGTTGAACCGGCACGTCGAATCCTTCCGCGATATTCTGCACCAGTTCCAGTCGCATGGCGTTCTGCATATTGCTGGTACGCTCAAGTTCAAAACGAACAGAAACAACGTCGCCGGGTTTGCCAGCGAGTGCAGTGCCGTCGGCAGACAGCTTGACGACGGTTGGCAGCGTCCGCAGCATGTTTCGTTTTTCCGAGACGAACAGCGCGTGTTGCTTCTGACCGTGTGAATCGGTGAACGATGCATAGGCCTGGGTGTAAAGCTGGGACTGGCTCTGGATATTGATATGCATCGTCTCGGGCAAAAAGATGGGCATCGAGAAACTCGCCTGTTCAATGCCAACCGTGGTTTGCACGAACTCGATCCCGTCGAGATCACGATTCTGCCGGTCGCCGCGCTGGATGACAACCGGCTCCTTGAATTCTCCCAATCGCTCGAGTGTCATTGTGTAAGGGTAAATCGTGCCACGGTGAGCGTATTGATAGGCCTCTTCACAATGTAAACGGAACACGGGTTTGTGCCGTACCGCAAGTGCAATGACGTCCCGCCACACACCATGGACACTGCGCCCGAAGCTGTCATGGCCGCGATGCTGCACCTGAACCGGTCGAGAAACCTCTTCATCCACG
>LWDU01044579.1_pt1 | contig 14573 bp, 11 predicted proteins | sample 727161 | NCBI WGS metagenome assembly LWDU01 (sample SAMN04566230, study PRJNA314399) | hydrothermal vent metagenome | isolation source: deep sea hydrothermal plume seawater | place: Mexico: Gulf of California, Guaymas Basin | collected 2004-07-11 | reverse complement strand
GTACGTTGCCATTCAATATGGACTCCTTGGCGTATTGGAATACCATTTTCTTGCCATATCATTTCCTGACCAACAATTAAAGATAGAATATTAAAAATTATATAAAAGAATCTCATATTCGTCCTTTATTGATCAATTTGAAAGATCTGCAATCCTTCCCTACTAGCTGCAAATAGATAATTATTATAAAACTCAGTGTGATATACATACCCTATATTATGGATTCCTCTAGATTCAATATTGTCATTACTTATTCTATCGTACAAGGATATACCATTAGCAGCACAGGATAATGCTATTTGATTAGAAGATATAGCCACATGGGTGACATATAGATCTTCACCAAATTGCATTTTAACTGGAGGGCCATCAGGATAATTGCTTACTATTTTAAACGCTCCTTCATCTTCGCAGGCTACATAATATGCATCGATATCTGAAATAGTAATTGCTCTTGCATTCCCTGGTAGGTCTATATGATATAAACTATTAATTATGCTATTTTCATATTGAAAAGCTTGTATACCAAGTTGATCTAAAGTTAAAACTATTAGATCAGAAATAATGTCAATTCCATTCGGATTTCCTATGCTTGAAATTTCATTTCCAGAAGTATTGAACCAAAGTTTATAAAAAGAATCATATTCAAATGTACTAGATTTTAGCCCATCATCATTATCTGCTGCATAAACTGTAAATGAGTTGGTATTATTTGTTGTAACGCGAAATTCTTTAGTTTTTTCACTTGAAAATTGGCCCAATACATTAACCGAATCAGGAATTGATAAATCAATATGAATAGGGCGTTCATTGCTCTCAAGTACAAATAGCTGTCTAATTGACGACTTATATTCTACCTGCGATATTTCTTTATTAATGCCTAGATCCAATAATGATCTTTTCCATACTAATCTTGGAGAGGTAATAGTAGAAATATCCCAAAGTTGAATTCCAGCTTGACCTGCAGCCACAAAAACTGAATCACCTGAGACATATACATCACGACAATAACCTTCCGTCTCAATCAATGTAATCTTATTTAAATTCCACAAATTTTCATTATTTGGTTCCATACAGCTAAATGCTGAAAAAAAGATTAGTATAAATAAAAAGTATTTCATTGTCATATTAATAACGATCATAGACCATTTTCCACTCAATGGATATCCAAGCTTGCCATTGATGAAATGTCCTTAGCGTAGAAACCCAATCAAATTGAGATTCCGTCAGTCGATAACGGTAGCGTAATGATGTTTTTACTAACAATTTCTCATTAATCTTTTTTTCGACCCAAATATTCATTTTGTTATCTATATGATTACGTCCACTATGCAGTTGGTCTCCTTCTTCCTCTGCTTTATAGTATCGAAAATCTTGTCTCATAGAAAAGCCAACCTTATCTAAGACACCAATACCTCTACTATAGGTGAATGGAACATACCATTCAAAATTCTTATATGAACGGTCTAACAAACCTGCTTTTGCAGTTTTACCAAAAGTTAAATTATTTGCAGTTCCAAAATTAAGTACAATTGCAATGCTCCCTACATTTCTTAATCTTCTATTAATTTTCAATGAAGAGGACAAAATATCTAAATCAAATTCAACAAAAGGAATATCATAATACCGTTGATTATAGCTCATCCATTGATCTCTTTTGATTGGATAGGAAAATTCTATATATTGTTCTCTATCAGTAAAATTACATGGTTGCAAAATATAATTAGATATATCTCGATCAATATAGTGACGAGTATAATAACTATTTAGATGCCTCAAAGAATATGCTATTTTTCTATAAGGCCCCCATCGATATGTTGTTTTAAGATTCCCACTCCAATGATGACGATTGTCATTATGTGAATAATTAGAAATATTCGTTCTAGTATAGAAATGAATATATTTGCTACGGTCAGCTAAATGTATCCTTTTCTCAGCAGTGACAAAATATCTAGTGAAATGAGAGTCAAAAGTGTTTACCCCTCCCATAATATATTTATTTGTGGATGCTTGGCTCTTTTCTATATCAGAGAAATGCAATACATTATCATCATAGCCATTTATTAACCCTATCTTCAATGTAATGGGTCCACTTAGATAGTCTAATAAGTTTTGACCATTCAATAATGAAATAAATAGTATTACAATAATTTTCATTTATACTCTTGAAATCGAGTTAATACTTGTTTATCCTTTTCAACAACTTCTATCGTAATTACTTTATTGCCTTCAGATATATCTATTTCACAAGTCCTCCATTTTCCAGGCACTTTATTTTCCATATTTAGGATATAAGATTCAGATGATCTTTCAGAAGAAATAAGATACGTCCCTATTACTTTCTTACCACTTTTTATTCGAAGACGATATATATCACTTGTTCCCATATATTCATCAAAAATTAGACGAGAAAGAATGCGTAATTTCTTAGGTCCTTTTAATTCAAGCTGAAGCGGGCGATTATTTGTTAACGCATAGTATGAAATAGCTTTCCCATCTATCATAACTTCACGATTTGATTGATATACCATAGGAATTATTTCATTTCTATTATAACTAGGTTTCTCAAAATCTTTTTTCAACATACGCAGTAAGACTGGGTATCCTTCTTTGTCTATAGATTTCAATACTACTCGATGATTCCCGTCAGCAATATTGAAAAAGTAATTACCTGAATATGTATAATAATGATTCGGATGCTGAACGGAACGAATGGATTCTTGAATTTTATATCTATGATTAATGATAATTGGTTTTTCCTTATCAATCATTAGCATATATGAAAATTTCTGGCTTTTTTTCGTTTTCTTATTTGAAGGATACCGGGAAATTAATTAAATGCGAGTAGGTCCATGTATTTCATACACCAATGAATCTTCTCTTAATATTGTATAGATTCTTCTTTTATCAGAAATTTTTAGTATTTCTTTTTCCTCTCCTCCAATACTCGGTTTTAAAAGTTCAGCATTCACTACTGAATAAAAGAGGATAAAGAATAAAATTTTAAATAATGCTTTCTGGATCATGATTTGTCATTATTTCTTTAATTTGTTGTTTGCTTTTCCATCCAGTGATTACTACAGATAATGATACAATGAGTAAGCTCAAGATAGTCATATTTAGATCATATTTTTCAATAGCGTACAGACGACCTTCGCCTATTTCCGGTAACGGTATGGGTGCATATTCCATACCAAGCTCATCTGTTAATTTTTGGATATTTAGAATATGAATAAGAGGAATATTTTGTTTAGAAAACCTAACAACAGCACCATCTATTCCATCACCTCGAGAAATTTTTTCTATATCTTTCCTATATACAATTCCAGGCTGTAATAATCTTAAGTTAAAGCTAGTGCCTAAACTGGCAACACCACCTCCAATATTTACCACTGCTTTATAATTATTATTACCAAAATATTGCATTCTCTGATCAATATTGTCTTCTAATCCTTTGCCCGATATTAAATGCAATCTACTCTTATCAATATTATTGCGAATCAATTCTCTACCTCTAGGACTTAATAATCGACCCTGATCATTTCTTCCACCTATAGACGCAGCAATAGAACGAGATGAAATATAACCATTGTTAAACAAAATACTTTCCATATCTAACCAAGTCATCTCTGGGTCATTCGCACCCCACTGCGATGCTCCTATCGAGGATATAATAATGGGATAAATACCTATAGCCTTACATGCAATTAACATGGCCATATTAGCGCCTGGCATAGAACCAGTTAACATTACTGCAATTGAATCTTCTCTAACAAGATCTGCCCGATTTAATAATTCTACCATCGCTGCAGCGAAATTTGGATCCAAAGTAGTTAATTTTGCATCTAAATCACCTTCATCTGTAGTAATTAAACTAAATTGAGAACCAACTAGCCCCGTTTCATTTGGATCATTTTCTTGATCTATAAAAACACCTTTTTCCATCCGAAGATTCTTTAGCATATTCATTGATTCTTGCATCTTCTTTGCTGCCTTTATTTTTATCTCATAGGTAGTAGAAACAAATTCCTTTCTTGAAAAATAAGCAATTGAATATGCAGCAATAGAAATAAAAGCAAGAAGCACAAGTGTTCGTGTTTCTTGTATTATAGGTTTAAAAGGTCTATCAGGCATATATTGTACCTTCTGATAATACCATAATGGTTAATTTAACTAAAACTGAAGTAATGATAATCGCAGATATTGTTCTTATTATACCTTGTCTATCCATCCAACTAGCAATTAATCCAGGAATAATATTTCCAATAACTTCGTATGAGAAGGTGTCTATTGGAGAAAAAAAGTGATTTCGTGAAATATATCCAATTATAAAACCAAGCAATAGAGTCAGCACTAATCTTCTTTTACCATATAAAAATATAAACTTTCCTAGTATTCTAATTAAAAGAATCACGATCATCGAAGCTATAAATGTCATAATTATTTGATCTGGGTTATGTAAATGCATAGCAATATAACCAGGTACAATTACCCCTCCAGCAGTCACTCCAAGAGTCTCAGAGAGGATTAAACTCAATGCAATACCTAAACCAACAGTAACCTCAGTCATGAGACTTAAACTCCGTTAGTGCATTAATTAAATCTTGACCAAACCCAGCTTGATTGCCTATCGCAAATAAAATAGATTCAGATGGAAGTTCTTTAAATTGATCTATTGATGATTGTATTGGTTCATCTTCTTGAACTATCTGCGTAATTGTATTAGGAGAAAAACTATCCATTCTATTTACAAGAGCTTCTATTTTTTTTCCTCTAATTATTGCTTTTTGAGGATTTATTTCGTTATAAATAAGTTCTAATAATTGATGTGTTCTACTTCGTCGATCTTCTCTACAGTTCAAATAAATAGAATAATAATTATTGGAGTTATATTTACTTTTTATAATATTCCAAATCTGTAAAGTAGAAACAGGATCATTAGCTGCCATTGAATTAATAAAATGAATATTACCTTTTCCAAAATCAATATTATTAATAACTAAAGCACCAGGATCAGGCTGGGAATTCTGCATGCCGTTAAGAGCAATATCTTCTTTAACCCCTAATTCATTACATACCTTGAGTGCTACTGCGATATTTTGAGGATGTTCTATATATGGAAATCCTGCTAGTTGAGTATCTGTAATAGCATCTTCATCTGCTACAAAATACTTGGTATTTCTAAACTCTGCTATATCTGAAACTGAATCAACTATATTTTTTTCTCCAAACACCACCTTGCCATTTTGTGGAATAGTATTTCCTAATGATTTCTTAACATCATCTATAGTTGGTCCCATTTCTTCTAGATGATCTGGTCTAGCATTCGTGATCACTCCAACATGCGATTGTATCATTTGATGTTCTGATATCCATTGATATTCTGGTTGTACTGCCATGCATTCCATTACTATAGCATCAGGTTTTTCCTTGGAAAATAATCGCATTAATTTAATTTGCTCTCCAATTGACGCTGAGCGCAACCTATGAATAATCCTATCTTTCCCTTCAGAATCAATAATTCTTGGAGCTGTTCCTGTCGTCTTCGCAAAAGTTCGCATCCCACCTGCACGCAATCCAGCAGCAATAAGACGTGTTACGCTTGATTTACCTCGAGTCCCATTCACATGTATCCTCAATGGAATATTAGATATTACATACTGATGATTTACTCTTTCTAAATATCCTATTAGAATTAATATTAGAACAATAATTCCAAGAAAAAAGAGGGGTGATATGATCATGAAACTTCCTTAATAGCCCATTATTTCCCGAACAATACTTATCATGTCCAGAAAATTAATGATTTCGTCTGCATTTACATCTGCGAGATAAGGATTCAATTCTCCTGTATTACTTGATTGGACAAAATCAACAAGAGTAAGTACATCTATTATATTTAATAATCCATCCTGATTAATATCTCCACGTTGGAGAATGCTTGCTCCTCTCGTGGTGAATAATATTGCAGTAGAATCTTCAAGCGGCATGGCTGAAATAGCATAAGTATTATTAAAGGTATATTCAAGGCCAATAGTTTCACTTTGATCTTCTAAGCCTATAGTGCAGTAATTCCCATGCACTTGACCCCAACTATAGTTGCCAGTTGATGTATTATTAAAATCTGCATATTGCATTAATATTTCTCCATCGCCTGTAGGTGTGAAATAATGTTGAGAATCCTTAAGGATTAGCTGAAAATTTTCTAAACTATTATTATCATAAGTTCTCAAGTGTGACCATTGAATAACAAACTGATGGTTTAATTCATCATACCATTTATAAACACGTCCCCCGCTAGTAGTTGTATTAAGATCATCCCAAAATACAGCTATCATTGGAGAAGGACCACCAGGGCCAGGTATATGATAATTCCTGAATGATTTCATGGATGTAGATCCCATAGATACCCATCCATTGCTAGAAACACTAATCTGATCATAATCAACACCATAAAACTTAAATGTAAATGGCAGATTAACTGTGGTTACATCATCTTGATTATCCCCGTAGTCACTTAATGGCAACTGGGTACCAGATCCATTATATAATGGATCTATTTCAATCCAATTAAAATATGGTGTGTTTGAATATAATATATCACCACTATCATACGCATAATATCCATATAAATCTGGGCCAAGTGGATCATCTACCTCTTTAACACCAATCTGCAATGGAATATTTGCACTCTGAGCTGCGCCATCAGGAGATTCCAGATCTATAAATAATTCAACTACTGTGCCTGGAATTATATCTTCAGCAGCAATAACTTCAAACTTATCAGTAGTATTAATTGAAAAATTGTTTTGTACAATTAATGGCCAAAATCCTTGGTCATCTATAATTTCTAAACCAGGATAATTTGAATATAAACGACCACTTACATTGTTCGCCATCATTGAACCAATATTTGAAATCTCTATTTCGATTTCAGCAGTTTCACCTGGATCAAGGTGATCATTACCAAATACTGGGTCATCATGCACATATACTTTATCTGCAAGTAACCTCGTGCCTGAAATAGAAAGTTGAATTTGACTCAACCAGTTAGAGTCATTTATATCTTTAATTAATAATCTTAATGGGAAATTTTCATTTTCTAATATTCCAGATTCTACTTCAAAAACAAATGACTGTCCTTCATTTCCTGTCATTCCACTAGTTAAAGTTCCAATATATAAACTATCAATACTATAATTGATAAATCCATCACCGCCAATCAGTTTACAGTAAACACCCTCTGCATTATCTGTCCCATAATTATATATAGGTATAGTTAACTCAATAGTCTCTCCTCCATCAATCACTCCATTAGCATTTCCTATAGATAAACCATTCATATCATCATCAATAGTAAATGCACCTTCAACAGAATTTACATTTACACTCTGGCCATTGATCTGAAACTGTCCTTGATAGGGAACAAAATTTCTTTTTATTACTGTCAAATCGACACTACCTAATGAAGCAGAACCTACAGACAATATAATGCGACCATTAATATCAGTATAGCCAGATTCAAATATAATATCATTTCCTTTTAAGATCGTAACATAGGCACTTTCAACTGGTTCATTAAAATAATCCAACACTTCCACATCATAATAATTAGTTCCAGATGAAATTGTGCTCTCATGGCTCACCGTAAAAGATTGTGGGACATCTGTCCACATTTGCAAAGCTGGATCTCCTATAAGATTATTCCAATGAGTAAATATATTGACATAATTGTTTGGATTATTTGGATAATTGAGATATAGATTTAATTTGCCTCTAGCTAAAGCAGCTCCAGCTGTTTCCATTTTATCAACAAAAACACCATAATAAAAGCCCATATCAACAGCATTATTAAACATTGTATGTGTACCAATTGTTGCAGTACCAACAGAAGCTACAGCACCTTTAGGCTGAGTTGGCGTCCCCGCCCTTACAAATGTTTCTGATAAAGCTGTACCAGATGAAAAGGAACCCGTACCACAAGTAATAACAGTAGCAATTGACAATTTAAAACCATTAGACAGACTATTTATATTACCGGAGTTAAAGCCACTCACTCCATAATATCCGCGATAATTAAAAAAAGTTAAACCCGCATTTAAATCTGCAACCATCTGCGATGGAAATGGAGAGTTATAGATAGTACGAACATCATCATATCCATGATATTCCATTAACTCTTTAATATTTTCACTAGTTATAACTGTAGATATCCCTGATGTTGAGGCATCTCCTACAACCGATGCGCTATGAAACCAATTCTGACTGAGATAGGGATTGCTTTCATATTGAACAGTTTTATTTACGATCGTAGCAAGCTCTGTTGTTGAGCTAAAAGATAATCTGCCAATAATCACTTCAGGCAGTAAATCATTGCCTACTAATTGCGAATATGGATGATCTCCTTCTCCATTATAACTACTAAAACTTTCAAAATATGTTGGTATGGAATAGCTTCCATTTGCATCCCCAACTAACGCAACATATTCTGGAGGATCATCCCAGGTACTATAAGCATTACTAATATAATTTTTAATCGAACTGGAACTATTTCCAGTAGTACTTGTCGAAACATAATTAACCACATATCCACATCGATGACGCCAATCAAATAAAATTTCAAGATTTGCCATTAGATTTGATGAGTTGCTTGGCAAAATATACAGTATTGATGGTTTCTGATAATCATCATCATTAGTAGATCGGTTATAATTAACAACTAAAGCTTCATATAATGGTTCAAAAACCCGAGAAATTCGATTAGGAATTTGTACGGGGTCAACGTCTCCTACTTCTATCAATTCAATATCGGCCGATGTTATAACCTCAAGTTTCCTAGATAAGGGATAGTATCTAAACGGAGTAATTGAAGCCTTAACTACTGGCAAATCCCTAAACACAAATGTATTCGAGACCTCTCCTTGATTGTCAGGGTACTTCATGTCTGAAGTGTATAATTCTATATTTCTTTTAAAAAGTACATTAGCCTCATCCGATTCACTATCCCATGTTTGATGAGGTAAAATATCTATATTGTCAATCCATTCAGAAGAAGTAACATTTACATGAATAGTATAAGATTTATTAGGAGACACTTGATAAAATGTCGTAATAGTTGGTAAAGTTGGCTCACCTTCTTCTGATTTTAATCCACCAAATGGGACAACAGGCTTTTTAAAGGTTTGTCCATCAATAGTTACATCCTTTATTTCATAACTCGCTAATGAAAAATGCATCCTATTATCTCCTGGAATAGAAGAAAAACCATTTGATAATTTCCTTATCTCATCTTGGCCATATGATACAGCTGAAACCAAAATTACTATTAATAGAATTTTATAGATTTTTTTCATTTTAACCTTATAATCACTTTAGACCATAATTAAATGATCAATTAATGTAGTGGAATAATTACTAACAATAAAAATACTAATTGCGCTAAATGTAAGATAAGGGGCAAATGGCAATGGTCTATTTCTATCAATACCTTTAAAAATAGAAATTAATATCCATGCTATTAAGCCTAATAATGAAGCAAGAAACAAAGTTAGGATCATCAATATAGGCCCTAACCACGCACCGAGAATTAATCCTAATTGTAAATCTCCAAATCCCATACCCTGCCTTCTAGTCACAAGCCAAGTTAAGCCCATCATTAGTCCAGGAAAAAAAACTCCAGCTACAATACCTAATAAAGCCTGATCTAAAGATAACACTCCAAAAATTATAGATAAAATAATAATGATTGCTCCAACAATTATTAAGTCAAGCGGAATCATATAGATTCTAGAATCTATCCAAGAAATTGAAACAAGTATAGAGCAAAACAATGATACAGTTATAGCCTCTGAAAATGGTAAACTTGAAAAGGCCCAGCCCCACAATAGTCCATTTATTAATTCAACAGCTGGATATTGAATAGAAATACGTTTTTTGCAATGTGCGCATTTACCAAGTTGAATAATAAATGAAATGATGGGAATATTTCTGTAAAATGGAATAGAATTTTTACAATTTGGACAATGCGATCTTGGCCTGATCACTGATTCATCTCGTGGAAGACGATAAATAACTACATTAAAAAAACTTCCAACAAAAGTACCAATTATAAAGAAAATAGAGAATTCCATTATAAACCTGATTGTAAAGCAGCGCCTAAGTAAAATACAGGTAAATATGTTATAACAACCATTACAGCAATAATAATTCCTACCATAAGAATTAATATTGGCTCAATTAAAGTTGTCATCCTCTCTACTAATGCATTTACTTGCTTATAATAATAATCTGCAGTTCTATCCAAAAGAGAATCTAGTTCACCTGTTTCTTCACCTGTAGCAGTTAATTGCAACAATATTGGAGGAAACACCTCAGTCCTACGTAAAGCAGAAGTAATATTGAACCCGTCTCTTATATATTCTGATGCCTCTCCAATAGCAACTTCATAGACGCGATTACTTACTATTTTCCCTATCAAATTCATAGATTCAATGACAGGGACACCAGCATTTAACAAAATGCCAGCAGTTTTTGCAAATTTATTAAGTATTGATTGATTAAGTAATGACCCAAAGACAGGAACCTTTAACTTAATCGAATCAAGAACATATCCACCCCTTTGTGTTTTTGAAATAAGCCATAGTCCACCAATAAATCCAAATAATGAAAAAACTATTGAATTAAAATTGATGCTTATCCATTCACTTAATGATACCAGTTTCCTTGTGGCTGCAGGCAAATTGGCACCTAATTGCACATACACATCAGAGAACATTGGAATAATCCACATAAACATTGCACTCATCATTGCTAAAAGAAAGATAACCATAAAAATAGGATAAGTCATCGCTGATCTCACTTTTCTTCTTACATCGTCTAAGTTTTCCAGATATGTTGCTAATTCATCTAAAATTTCATCCAAATTTCCACTAACCTCACCAGCTTTAGTTAAAGATACAAATAGAGTTGAAAACACTCCTGGATGTCTTTGCAATGCTTCAGATAATGACAACCCTTTTCGAATATTTTCTCCAACATTTGTTAAAACTTTCTTTAGTTTAGGATGACGTTCCTCGCTAGCTAGCCCTTGAATAGCTCGTTCCAAAGTCAAACCTGCAGAGTACATAGTGGCCAACTGCCTAGTAAAAAAAACTAAATTACTTAGTGGAATTCTATTTTTAAAACGCTCGATAGATAGATTAATTTCATCAATAAATGGACCTATGAAATCCCATGTAGTATCCACCTCTTCCAATTTGACAATAATTTGATTATCAGCAGACAACTTCTGCATTGCAATATCTAGGTTGTCAGCTTTAATCTGTCCTTCACTTCTGCCGCCAGATTCGTCTTTAATTAAATAGGTGTAGGCTGGCATTAAAAATCCTCAACCGTTGAGCGCATTATTTCAGCTATTGTTGTTGACCCATTTAACACTTTATCAATTCCGCTCTCCCGAAGCGTAACCATGCCTTCTTCTAAAGCTTTTTGACGTATTATATCTTCATTAGAATTATCAAAAACCAACCCCCTAATTTCCCTAGACATAAGGATAAGTTCGAATATACCTGTTCGACCATGATACCCCGTATTGCGGCAATGACTACATCCTTTCCCTTGGAATAATTTCTTACCCTTAACTCTAGATTCCTCAAGATTTATCCTATTTAATTCCTCTTTAGTAGGAGTATACTCTTCTTTACAATTATCACAAATAGTTCTTACTAATCTTTGAGCCATTACCAAATTCAAACAAGATCCAACTAGAAATGGCTTTATACCTATATCTAATAACCTTGTTATAGTAGAAGCTGCATCATTGGCATGAACTGTGGAGAAAACAAGATGACCAGTTAATGAAAATTTTACAGCAATATCTGCAGTTTCTTCATCCCTGATCTCACCAATTAACAAAATATCTGGGTCTTGTCTTAATATAGATCTAAGTGAAGAGCCAAATGATAAACCAATACTATCATGAACCTGTACTTGATTAATCCCCTCAAGCTGGTATTCAACAGGGTCTTCTACGGTAGTGATATTTGTTGATTCATTTTTTATTTCTTTTAATGAAGCATATAAAGAAGTTGATTTTCCGGATCCGGTTGGTCCTGAAACAACAACCATGCCATAAGGCTGAGAAATTGCTCTGCGGAAAATAGAATGCATTTTATCCTCAAAACCTAAACTTTTTAAATTATAACCAAATCCGGATTTATCAAGCAATCTAAGAACAGTTTTCTCACCATATACAGTCGGAAGAATGGAAACACGAACATCAATCTCTCTATTAGAAGCTTTTATAGTAAACCTACCATCCTGAGGGAGTCTTCTTTCAGCAATATTTAAATTCGACAAAATCTTTATTCTTGTTACTAAACCACTTAATGATGAACTAGGTGGTGTCATAATTATCTGCAAAACCCCATCAATTCTAATACGAACTATTACTTTATTCTGTTGTGGCTCTAGATGAATATCAGTTGCTCTTTCTTTAATAGCTTCCTGTAAAATTAGGTTCACAAGCTTAACAATGGGAGCGTCTTCCGTAGATACCTTATCTGGTGACAGATCCACTTCTTCCTGATTATCGTCATCGCCAGATATTACCTTTATATTTTCAACTGCTTCTTCTACTTCACCTGCCTGACGTATTTTCCCATAGATCTGATCTAAAGCACGATTTAACGCAGATGGACCCGCTACAAGCACTTCAGGGTTTAAATTGGTCAAACGTTTTAAAGAATCAATAGCAACCAAGTCTTCTGGGTCTTCCATTGCTACGACTATAGAACTTGTAGATTTTCGTAAAGCCAGTATCATATTCTGCCTTGCAAAATCTTCTGGTATAGATTCTACCACATCAGGATCAGCAGAAAATAATTCTTCATCAGAAGCTTGATCATACCCTAATTGCATAGAATACACTTTTACAAGGTCATCTTCTGTAATTATTCCTTGATCAAGTAAAACTTTTCCTAACTTTTCTTTACGAATCTTTTGTTCAGCAAGTGCATCATTTAACTGACTTTCACTTATTTTATCTTCGTGGACTAAAATATCACCGATCTTTTGAAATTGTGGATTGAATTCTTGTGCCATGGTTTAGGGTCCTTGATATGTTCGAACAAATAATACTTCTAATGGATCACTTGTAATTTGTGTTGGGATCAGTAAAAACGCCGTAATAGTTGACGTAAAATCCTCATATACTTGTGGGTCTGAATTTGCTATTGGAGCGCAAATACCCTGATCATATTCTATAAGAAATGTTACTTGCCCATCAGTGTTTGTTTCTCCTTGGTTTGCTAATATTGGAGCTAATGGCCAATAAATACTTGCCGCACCAGTTGCTGTAATCATTATAGGTGCTTCAGCAACTGCATTTCCATAATAATCAATCAAAGTCCCTGTTACCTCTAATTGAGCAGTCGCTCCCATCGTGGAAAAATCCCAATATTGCGTTGGAGAACCAAGAGTTAATTGCCCAGGTACAAAGAACATGATTGCTTCACCTTCGTCCTCATTAATTCGTGCCGTAATTGTATCTCCATTAGTTCCAAAAGTAAGTGCTGAAACTTGACCTAAACTACCTATTGCATCTGTAGAATAAGTAATAGTTGTATATGCTACACCAGAAAAACTATCTCCATTTATATTTTCGTTACCTGTGAAACTAACGCCTTCTACAAAAGCATCAATCAATGTATCAGGGAATTGTGGTTCCATAGTCCAGTAAACATATGTGCTATCAGAAACTGGATTATACCAACGATCAAAGACTATAGCTGCTGCTTCTGTCTGATAAAAACCTCCGCCTATTGGCTCGCTTTCCTGAGGATTATAATCTGGTTCAATAAAATACGGTGGTCCAGTGGCAATAATCACAGGAGTAGAAGTTGCGCTAATAACTTCACCAGAATCAGTAACTACAGAGGCAGTAACTCTCACTGGTCCTGGACCTGTACCACTATTAATAGAAACACAGGCTTCACCGTTCGCAGTAAATGCAGAATCAATCATACCTGCATTATTAAGATTAGTGCCAGATGGAATATTTGGTCCAAGAATGAAAGTAACATTTACCGGCTCATTTACTAAGACACCATTTTCATCAAACACTCTTGCGCAAATCTGTGTAGACTCTAATCCACCTCCACCAACTACCATAATTTCACCTGGATATGAAGAGGGAATTTCTACATATGCTGGGGTGCCTGAATATGTTGTATCTAAAATGGTAATCTGCACAGAATCAATAAGAGTCCCAAATACAGGATGTAAGTAACGTGCAACAATAGTAGAAACGCCAGCTTCATTGGGATCACCAGTATCTTTAAAATTTACCAATGCAATACCTAGCGAATCTGTATATTTACTTAATTCACTTAAACTTCCATTCGTACTTTCAAAATACACCTCAAGATCTTGTATCGATTGCCCATATTGTCTAGAAGATATTTTTGCAGATAAATCAGCGCTGGTAATTCCATCATCAACTTTTATAGAACTAGTGTTGGAACTAAGGTTAAACTGATAAGGCCAAAGCTGAACTGCAGAAGTATCAAAAACGT
>LWDU01038718.1_pt1 | contig 14574 bp, 14 predicted proteins | sample 727161 | NCBI WGS metagenome assembly LWDU01 (sample SAMN04566230, study PRJNA314399) | hydrothermal vent metagenome | isolation source: deep sea hydrothermal plume seawater | place: Mexico: Gulf of California, Guaymas Basin | collected 2004-07-11 | reverse complement strand
GACTCATAATCGCTCGGTCGCGGGTTCGATCCCCGCCCGGCCCACCAATCTTGACTTTTTTTGCTCCGATGAGATAATGCAGTATGGAAAGCTTTGAAACACAGGAGTCCGTAGCAGGGCAGAAAGAATTTGACAAGGTTTCTGTGGCTTCGTTGGTGTTGGTGCTTTTAGCCTTTTGTTCCGCGCTCCTCCCGATGACTGACAGCGGGCCACCGAGTCTATTTGTAGCCTTTCTAATCTTTTACTTCCCTGGAGGGGTGTGCGGCATTTGGGGTTTAATTCGCACGAAAAAAAATCCTCATTTGCGAGGAAGAAGTTTGGCCACGACGACTCTTCTTATCGGCAACCCGATATCACTTTGGATCATCGGTATTTTCCTTTACTTTTCTCTGGGCACACTAAACGGCGGCTGCTGCTAGCGGGACCAGCCTTAGAACAACTTGTTGAGGGTTCTCCCAGGCTTTCGCCTTATGGGTCACCTCCTCAGAAGAGTAGGGGGAGCAGAGAGAAAAGAGATAACGCAATATGGAGGTGGTCTTTAATCACTGACTTCCTTGAAGCCAAGAATATTCATCGCTGGTAAGCACTATTCCGCTTGCCTCTACATTTTTTTCTGCTTCGCTGAGTGTTCGGGCCGCACAGGTAGCGAAAGTAGGAAATGGTGCCGCAAGAATGTAGGCCACAGAAACCTGTTCAAGGCCGCATCCTTTTTCCGCAGCGAGGCTTATTGCACGTTCCCGTCGATTCATATTCTCGGTAGAACCGTAACAACGAACTGTTTCAGAAAAAGTTGAAAGATTCGGATCATAAGAAGAAGTTAAAAACCCGCTAGCTAAAGAGGACCAAGCCAGCACAGGCATTTGGTTTTGTGCAAACCAGTCTCGCTCATCTGAATGGTTGCCACCGGTAATTGTTGTTACACCAGGCCAAGGAGCGTCAATCTGATCAACAAGTGAGAAATGAGGACTTGTTGCAGAAGGGGGAGTTAGGTCGTTTTCTTGAACGTAGTTCACTGCTTCTTCAAGCCGGGTAAAAGACCAGTTTGAGACACCCCAAGCACAAATGGTTCCTTTCGAGACTTCAAGAGATACAGCATCAACAAGTTCAGGAACAGGAACGCTTTCGTCATCTCGGTGAAAAAGCCAAAGATCAATCTGGTCAACTCCCATACGGTTACAAGAAATAGATATGTCTTTAGAAACATTTTCTGGCAGCACCCGAGAAGCAGACCAGTCCGGAGGCCCAGGATGACAGCCTTTACCGATGATTGTGACGTCATCACGAACTCCTCGTGTAGTCACCCACTTCCCGAGCCGCTCATCACATGACCCGTTCTCGTCTGCGTAAGTAAGTCCACTGTCAAAAGCGTTGATACCCGCCGAGAAAACGTCATCAAGTAGGCGATGAGGTTCTTCAACCAGAGTCTGACCAAAGAGCGGGGTGGCTCCTTGAATCACGGAAGGTACGGGAAGAGGGACACCGTCTATCATTTTTTTATCCATTTTCAGACTCCTTATCTGCAGGGTAAATAACGCCGATTTCGGAACGGATTTCATCCATTAAACGCGACATCGAAAGAGACCAACTCCAAGGAACCACATCGCTTTCAACTGCTCCAGATTCCAAACATCTCTGAACTTCTCTTATTTGGTATTCGAACCCGTTGACGTCATGAGGAATAGAAATATCTTCTGACAAAGAGTTAGATGTAAGGACAGCTTTTTCGGCTTGCCAAAAAAATGGTATTTCAATCATTCCCTCGGAACCGATTACCCGACCTGAGAATCCAAGAGCAGCATTTATCGCTGAACCAAGACGGGCAAGCCCACCGTTGGGGTATTTAGCAACTATCCCAAGATGTGTATCTATTCCTTTAGAGGAAAGATCAGCTTTAGCAGAGAATTCTTCGGGCGGAGATCCATAAATAAGGTCAGCCAAAGTCAATGTGTAAATACCGACGTCAAGCAGACTTCCTCCTGCTAGATCAGGGTTCCATAATCGGCTTTCTGGAACATAGGGAGCGTTGAAACCAAATGATGCTTCGACAAGAACGACTTCCCCGATTTTTCCTTCGTTGATCCATGATAAAACTTTTTCATAAACAGGTAAATGTCGTGTCCACATTGCTTCCATTAAAAAAGTTTGCGTGCTCTCCGCGGATCGAATCATTTTGGAAACCTCGGACTCATTTACTGCAAGAGGCTTTTCGCACAACACCGGAACTGAAGCTTCTAATAAGGGGACAGTAGAAGAACAATGCCCACTATGAGGGACAGCAATATAAGCAGCATCCACCGCGCTTACTAATGCCAGAAGGTCAGTTGAACCTTCTGGCACATCATAAGAACTACAAAAATCTTCTATACGACCTGAATCTCTGCCTACAACCATTTCTATAGAGTGCCCAATCCCTCGAGCAGCTTCCATAAAAGTTTTAGCAATTGATCCATGACCTACTATTCCCCAGCGCATCCACACAGCATTACCGAAGAGAAAGAAAATGTCTATTTGAGGCATGCTCTTAAAAAAAGTAAAGTAAGCGTTCTGACGGAAAGAAGAAAAATGAAGGTAGCAATCGGATATGGCGGGCCGGCATCAGGATCAAAACGCGATTGGGATACTCAAGTCGAGTTCCTTCTCGAAGCAGAACAGATGGGTGTCGATATTATCTGGAGCGCAGAAGCCTGGGGCATGGACGGCGTAACAACCTTGGCTTACCTTGCGGCAGTAACAAAGAAAGTGAAACTAGGAACAGGAATTCTACAAATCTCTGCTCGGGCTCCCGCAATGACCGCCATGACCGCTTTGTCTCTTGCATCCATCAGTGATGATCGCTTTATTCTTGGTTTAGGGGTTAGCGGACCTCAAGTAGTTGAAGGTCTTCACGGGGTTCCCTTCTCAAAACCGTTATCTCGATTGAAAGAAACTGTTGATATTATTCGACAAGCTTTCGCCGGGGAAAAGATCTCCTATCAAGGGACACATCATGAACTCCCTCTCCCCGGAGGGCAAGGAAAATCTTTACGCTTAGCTCAACGGCCAAATGAAAATATTCCGATATGGCTCGCCACACTTGGACCTAAGTCTCTTGCGTACACCGGAGAAACTGCTGATGGTTGGGTTGGGACATCATTTGTACCCAGTGGAGCAGAAGCCACACTCGGACATATCCAACAAGCAGCACGCGAAGCCAACCGAAAACCACATAGTGTCGAATATCAAGCAGGGGGAGCGGTCCAATTCGGCGAAGACCTTGAAGCATTAATTGCCCCACGACGCCCAGGAGTAGCTTTCACATTAGGAGCCATGGGATCCCCGACAACTAACTTCTACAACGACGCCTATCGTCGAGCAGGATTCGAAGAAGAAGCTAGACATGTGCAGAAACTTTGGATTGAAAAAAAGCGAGAAGAAGCAACTGCGGCAGTGCCCGATGAGTTAGTTCTACAAACAAATTTCTTAGGTACCAAAGAACAGGTAACAGAACGTGTTCGAGCATATAGAGACGCAGGAATCACGGTGCTAAGAGTGCAACCCGAAGGCGCGAATCAGCAAGAACGTTTAGACAGTCTCGGACAAATCGTTGATGTTGTTAAGACGGTGAGTGAAGAGGACTCAGGGAACTCTTAGTAGGCTGGTAATAGATGGGTGAAAAAATAATGGGAAACTCCTTTATATGAATGATTAGATTTTTTGAACTTGTAGCGATCCGTAAAGGATCATGTAGGAGTAATGCGCCATAACGTATCGGTGGCTTTATTTTCTTACTTAGGCCGTTTCGGCCGCACTAAACGGGCGTTGATGCTAACTAGCGTCAGGCTCTAAGAGTTCTTCTCGTCCCTGTGGCATAATGGGGCAACCTTAAGGAGGCCCCTGATGGATGTTGAGATTATCTTTTCGCTGATTAGTTCCTTTCTGCCCTTGGCCCTAATTGTTGGTGTGGTGGTGGCTGTACAGCGTGGACGTACCGGTGACAGGGATGTTGGTTCTTCGGTGCAACGGGTGCTTATTTACGGGTTTTTGGCGGTAGTGGTGATGCTGGTAGCCACCGGGGTAGATGACTTAGCGAGCCGCATTATTGAAAAACTCGAAGGTGAGGATCCGAGCGCACCGGCTTGGGCGGCGGCTCGGGTGTTGGTCGGTGGTGGTGCGTTGCTTCTACTTATCCGTATGATGCGCCGCCGTTTTGCTACACAACCCGGCGAGCAATCGACGTTGGCTTGGATGTTCTACCAAGGAGTAATGGAGTTGACCGCTCTTGGAGTGATGACTTACGCCTCGGTCAACATTTTGCAAGCAATCATTGGTGATGGTTCATTCAGCATCGGCTATTTGGTCACGTTGGCGGTGTGGGGTTACACCTGGAACTATCATGTTCGCCTCGGCGATCGAATAATAAGCGACCAGCCAGTTCGGTCATCGTTTACTCTTTTAGGCGGGTCAATGATTGGCCTGGTTGGTTCTGTGGTGGCCTTTGGCGCGTTGGCGGTCAACTTTGCCGTGTGGGGCTACGAAGCGGCCACCGGTGAAGCTATGTGGGAAGCTGATTTTGATGTCGTACGCGACATCCTTCCCTTTTTGCTGGTCTTTGGCGCTATCTGGTTTTGGTACTGGGTGCGCCAAGTGGTGCCTGCCGGCGAATCAAACGCTCGTCACGCTTTTACGTTGATTGTTGGGGTTCTTGGCGGTTTGGGCACCATGGTGGGTGTCGCCGCGGGCATGATCGCCATGGTGCTGCATTGGGTGTTTGTTGATGAGCAAATGTCGGCAGCCCAGTATTTTCACCCTTGGTCGGCCATGGTGGCGGTCGCTGCGGTGGCTTGTTTAGTGTGGCGCTACCACCGGTCGTTGCTGCCGTCTAGCGAGGGCCGTGCACGTTCTGAAGTTAATCGCGCCTACGACTATTTGGCTTTATGGGTCGGGTTGGCGGCCATGGTGGTCGGCATTGGCATGTTGTTCTTTTCGTTGCTACAACTCGTTACCCCTCTTCCGGTGGGCGAAGAACGGGTCTTGACTGATTTCGTTATTGCCGCCTTTACTGGCTTGCTGGTTGGCAGTTTGGTTTGGCGTAACTTTTGGCCATCGGTGCAAGCGTTTGCCAAAGGTGCGGCGGAGGTGAAGTCCACGGTGCGGCGGGTCTTTTTGTATTCCGTGTTCGGCATCGCTGCATTGGTTGCGTTAGTTGATCTGCTGGTTTTGGTGACCATGCTTTTCGAGGCGGTGTTTGACGAAGGACTCGGACGTCAAGCTTTGTGGGATACCCACCCGCCACTTTCGTTGGTCTTAACTGCTGGCGTGGTGGCTGGTTATCACCTCATGGTTTTGCGCTCCGATAAAGAAGTGGTGGCAGTCCTCGAACCGGTTGACTCACCTTCAAGCGAGCCAGAGGAATCTGCCCCGGTTTACGATCTTGATGCAGTGGCAACTGCTGTCACGCAAGCCTCGGCCGGCAAGTTAGTGTTGGTAGAGAGGGCCGACGGACTACACCTAGAAGAAACAGAAACAAATGGATAGCCAGATTTCAGTAACCCGCTATATTGCAGCGAGCCCTGAAGCAGTTTGGGCTTTGGTGACTGATTTAGAACGCATGGGGGAGTGGTCGCCGGAAAACCAGGGCGGCCAATGGGTGGCTCCGGCTACCGAAGCAGCGGTGGGAGCTATTTTTAAAGGGAACAACAGCCACGGTAAGCGCCGCTGGACCACCAAGGTAAAGGTACTGGAGTTCGACCCGTCGCATCGTTTTTCGTTTCGGCTGATGGCCGGGCCGTTGGGGAGTTGCGACTGGATTTACGCTTTGGAACCTTCCGAGAGCGGCTGTTTAGTTACGGAGTCTTGGGTTGATCAACGCACTCCGTTGTTGACTTGGACCGGCAAAATGTACACCCGTATAGGGGACCGTGGCAAACACAATCGTGACTCTATGCTGGCCACTTTGGAGGCCATCGCAGCGGCGGTTGAATAATGACCCAGACGGTGGAAATCCCGATTGAGGGGATGACCTGTTCGGCTTGTGCAGCCCGCATCGGCAAGGGTCTTAACAAACTCGATGGGGTGGGCGAAGCCCATGTCAACTTTGCTACAGAAAAAGCTTTTGTTACTTTTGATTCTTTGGTCATCGATGAAGAGGCTTTTGTGGCCACCGTTGAAAAGTTGGGTTATGCGGTGGCGGAACCTGCCGAAGATCACGAAAACCAGCATCTCGACCAACTGACCCGCCGGTTGATGCTGGCTGCTGGTTTGGCGCTCCCCACGGTGCTTATTTCTATGGTGCCGGGCTTCATGTTTTCGGGTTGGCCATGGGCAGCGGCCGTGCTGTCCACCCCGGTGGTTTGGTGGGCGGGTTGGCCTTTCCACAAGTCAGCGGCGAAAAACTTGGCCAACAAGGCCACCAACATGGACACCCTGGTTTCTTTGGGCACCTTGTCGGCGTGGTGGTGGTCAATGGTGGCCCTGTTGTTTATTGAAGATGGTCATATTTATTTTGAAACTGCGGCGGCCATTGTGGCTTTGATTTTGTTGGGCAAATGGTTTGAGGCTCGGGCCAAGCAACGCTCGGGTGACGCCATTCGTGCTTTGGCGGGGTTAAGCCCCCGCACGGCCCGCTTAGAAGATGGCACCGACATCCCACTGGAACTCCTCGAAGTGGGTATGCGTTTTGTGGTGCGCCCCGGAGAGAAAGTCCCCACCGATGGGGTGGTGGTAGAAGGCCATTCCGCCGTGGATGCGTCCATGATCACTGGTGAACCGGTGCCCGAAACGGTCACCGTGGGCGACGAGGTTATTGGCGCCACCGTGAACACCACCGGGTCTCTTATTGTGGAAGCCACTCGGGTGGGTGGCGAAACCACTTTGGCGCAGATCATGCGTTTGGTTGAAGAAGCCCAGGGGTCTACCGCCCCGGTGCAACGCTTAGCCGACCGGGTGTCGGCCGTTTTTGTGCCGGTGGCTTTGGGGATAGCTGCTTTGACGCTGGTTGCTTGGTTGGTGACCGGCCAAGCAGTTAACGAAGCTTTTACTGCCGCGGTGGCCGTGCTGGTTATTGCTTGCCCTTGTGCGCTGGGTTTGGCTACCCCAACAGCCATCATGGTGGGCACCGGTCGGGGGGCACGGCTAGGCATCATCATTAAGGGCGGCGAGGTGTTGGAAAGCACCCGGGCGGTTAGTCACATTGTTTTAGATAAAACAGGAACCATTACCGAAGGCCGTATGGAACTAGTGGGGGTGGTGCCCGCCGTGGGCACCGACGCAGACCACCTGGTGCGTTGGGCGGCGGCGGTGGAGGCTCGCTCTGAACATCCGGTGGCGGCGGCTATAGCGGCGGGGGTGGCGGTGCCGGGAGCGGTAACTGATTTTGAAAGCCTGCCGGGTCTGGGGGTGCGGGCCACTATTGACCATACGGAGGTCACGGTGGGTCGACGGCAGCTGTTTGCTGACTTGCCTGATGATCTTGAACAGGCGTTGCTTGATGGTGAAGCAGCGGGCCGCACGGCGGTGGTGGCCGGTTGGGGCGGCCAAGCCAAAGGGGTATTGGTGGTGGCTGACCGGGTGCGTGACACATCGGCCGAAGCGGTGGCGGCTTTTCACGATTTAGGCCTTGAGGTCACGTTGTTGACCGGCGACAATGCACGAACTGCTGAATCGGTGGGCGCCTTAGTAGGGGTGGATTTCGTCATCGCTGAGGTGCTGCCCGACGACAAAGACGCCGAAATCCAGCGTTTGCAAGCGGCCGGCCAAGTGGTGGCCATGGTGGGTGACGGCATTAACGATGCGCCGGCGTTGGCTCGAGCAGATTTGGGCATTGCCGTAGGCACCGGTACCGATGTGGCTATTGAAACTTCAGACTTAACTATTGTGACCGGCGATCTGCGCGCCGTGGCCGACGCTATTGCTTTGTCGCGGCGCACCTTGACTACCATTAAAGGCAACCTGTTTTGGGCCTTTGCTTACAACGCGGCGGCTATCCCGTTGGCGGCTTTTGGGGTGTTGAACCCCATGATTGCTGCGGGGGCTATGGGGTTCTCCTCGGTGTTTGTGGTCACCAACTCGCTGCGTTTGCGAACCTTTTCTGGGTATCGTCCGACTAAACCCTTTAAAGAAAGTGAAACCTTATGAGTGCTTTTCATGTGCCAGAAATTTCTTGCGGGCATTGCACTAGTGCTATTGAACAAGAGGTCGGTCAGGTGCCGGGGGTTGACAAGGTGGTGGCCGACGTAGACACCAAAATGGTCGAGGTTTCTGGGACGGCCAGCGACGAAACCATTGTGGCTGCTATTGCTGAAGCGGGCTTTGCGGTAGCGTTTTAGCTCCAGGTGTTCCAACTGGTGATGGCTGCGGCGCCTCCGGGGCGACTGGCTGGTTTAAAGTCGGTGCCCAAAGTGTGGCCCACGGTGATGAGCGCTACTTGGGTGACGTCGGCGTAAGGGATTTCGAGAATCTCGGCGGCTTGTTCTTCGAACAACAGGTGGATGGTGGTCCAGCAGGTGCCGAGGCTTCGTTCGCGAGCGGCCAGCATGAATGACCAGGCGCTGGGGATGATGGAACCCAGCATGGAGGCCGACATCATGGAGGATCCGTCGTCCATGCGCCCGGGTAGGCAGGGCAGCACCATGGCTGGTACTCGGTGAAAGTTTTCTGCCAAATAAGACGCTGATTTGACGACGCGGAGTTGTTGTTTGGCCGGGTCGTCAGTGGGGGTAGGGGCGTCATCTACTGAGGCGCCGCCGGTGTACATGTCCCAGCCTTTGCGGTATAGGTCGGCCAAAGCGGCTTTTTTGTCGTCGTCGGTGACCACTAGGAAGCGCCAGCCTTGCTGGTTGGACCCGGTGGGGGCTTGCACGGTGAACTCTAAGCATTCTTCAATGAGTTCTTTGCTGACCGGGCGGTCAAAGTCGAGTCGTTTGCGTACGGCTCGGGTGGTGGATAAAAGTTGGTCTGCGGTGAGGCCAAGGGTGGTCATGGGGTTTCCTCCGTGGGGGTTATTTTGTTTTCTGCGAGATCACGTATGCCTTCAACGGTGCAGGCCATGTTGGCTGCTTGGCTGGTTTGGCGATTGTGGACAATGGCTGCTTCTTTGTCGGGCATTTTCTCAATAAACATGGTGAGCCCCGATGGGCCGGGGCCCAAGATCATGGTAAAAGTCAACAGGGTGCCGTTGTCTTGGGGGGTGAGGTCGAAGCGCCAGTGGGCGGCGGGGTTTTCGGCGCTTACCGACGCCCAAGCAAAGACTTCGTTGATTTGGTGGTGGGTTAAGGTGCAGGGCACTTCCCACTCTCCCATTAACTTGTTTTTGTTGCGGCCGGTGAATACTGCACCTACCTCGGGGGTGTCAGATACCCATTCGGCGCCTTGAAACTCGTCGCTGAATTGTCCGGGCAAATTTATGTCAGAAACCAAAGTCCACACGGTTTCTGGTGAAGCGTTGATGTCGATTTCTACGGTGACGCCGGCGCCGTCGGCAAAAACTGGTTCGTCGTCGGTGGGGCGTTGGGTAGTGAGCCTTTGACGGGCGGGGTTTGCGTTCATGGTTGTTAGTTCAGCACAAGCCCGCCGCTGGTCTTGCTTCGGGCTGGGGTTTAGTGCTGGTTCAGTCGCTGCCGAGCCAGGCGGGGGCTTGGTCGAGGAGGTATTCGCTGACTGAGCGGCAGTGTTCGAAGGCATCGCACATGCCGTTACTTTCGTCGCCTCGGTAGAGCACAGCGAAAGGGATCTCGAGGCGAGCTACTACGCCTAGCGAGCGTTGGGGGGCGTCGGTGACATCGGCGAAGGAGTCCATGGCCGTGACTTGGGTGGGGAGGTCGGGCCCGCTGAGGCCGGCCAGTTCGGTGGCGAGGAGCAGGAGGTCGGGGCTGTTGGCTAGCGGCGGTAGGGCCCAGGTGAAGAGCAGGTCCAAGGTGAGGTCTTCGCTGGGTTCGTCGTCGTCGGCCAGGGTGACAATTTCGTCTTCGAACGACATGAGGGTGCGGGGTTCAATGTCGAGGGTGAGGTGCAGGTCGAGGGGCCCGCCGCAGGCTGCTTCGGGGTGGAGGTCTACTTCGAATGCTTGGCGCATGGTGTAGGTCTCAACGAAGTGTCGTTCGTCGTGCACATGAAAGCCGTGTTCGGCGGCGTGGTTTTTTAAATCGGCGATAAAGCCGGCGATGTCAATGATGGCCAACGGTTTTCCTCCTGTCTTGTTGGGCAAGGTCAGGTTAGACCTTTCAAGGCAGAGAGAACACTTCGCGCGCCCAAGATGGTTGAATGTGGGGGTGACTTTGCAGGATTCTTCTCAGGTGTTGGCCGATTTGCATCGGGCGGCTGATGCGGTGGCGGCGGCTTTCGTTGATTTGGATGATTGGGGGCCGTCCGGTGGGCGGTCTGATCAGTACGCCAGCGATGTGGTGGCCGACCGGGTGGTGCACGAAGTTTTGGACCCCTTGGGTTATGGCGTGTTGAGCGAAGAGTCGGGTTTTGTGGAGGCTGATGGACCAGTGGTGGTGGTGGATCCGTTGGATGGTTCGACGAATGCGTCGCGTGGTTTGCCGTGGTTTGCTACCAGTTTGTGTGCGGTAGATGCTGATGGACCGTGGGTGGCGGTGGTGGCTGACCAAGCCAACGGGGTGCGTTACCAAGCGGTGCGGGGTGGGGGAGCGTCCCGTGACGGCGAGGTTTTGTGGCGTGGGGATTCTCCGCCGCTGGCTGAGGCTTTTGTCGCTTTATCTGGCTTGCCGCCTCGTAACCCGGGCTGGGGGCAGTTTCGGTCGCTGGGCGCGGTGGCTTTGGATTTGTGTGCGGTGGCCGATGGCCGCTTGGATGGTTTTGTGGACTGCTCGCCGGATGCCCATGGGGTGTGGGATTACCTGGGGGCGTTGCTGGTGTGTGCCGAAGCGGGGGTCACGGTGGCCGATGCGCAGGGGCGTGACTTGTGCGTGCTTGATCATGCTGCTCGCCGTACCCCGGTGGCGGGGGCGGGGGCCTTGGGAAGCGAATTATTAACGTTCCGTCAAGGGTTCTGACCGGCGCTGGCAACGATAAGGGCGTGTAGCTCAGTTGGCTAGAGCGCCTCCCTTACAAGGAGGATGTCGGGGGTTCAAGTCCCTCCACGCCCACCAGAGAAACCGCAGGTCAAACGGTATTTCTGGATAAATGGCGACTGTGTAATTTTACGGCAGTCCAATAACGTCAGTCAAAATTGCTTCTCGGAAGTTGGCCTCTTCTATATCTGTTGCACCAGTAAAATCAGCACCCGTAAGGTCTGCTTGGGTAAAGTCGGTACCCGGCGCCGTGCTTCCATAATGGCCGTGCAAAGAGGCGCCAGTAAAGTTGGCACCCCTAAGGTCTGCTTGGATAAAGTCGACGCCGCCAAGGTACGCACCGGAAAAATCGGTACCCCGGAGATCGGCGCCGACAAAGGATGACCGTTCAAGAAAAGCATTGTGTAAATCTGCTCCTGCCAAGTCTTCATAAGCGAACTGCCCTCCAAAGGGGTTGCCCCAGTCATCGACCCCTTCATACCGGCATCCCCATGTTTCGTCTTCTTGGCCGCGCTGGAACTCGCAACCCCGGTCTCGAAGAAGTGCCTCCGCTCTCGCCAAAACGAGTCGAGTATTTGTACGGCGTAGTTCTCCAACTAAATCAGAAACCTGTGAACTGAGTTGTTCCAAGCCCTCTTGGTTTCCTTCTGCTCCGGCGGGAGCCAGGTTTTCTACCTGGGAGGCCAGTTCGAGAATCATTTCGCCCATCTCGTTGACCTTGTCTTCGAGTTTGGCTAGGGCCTTATCAGACGGAGGAGGAGGTTCTTCTTCCCCGTCCATGTTTAGCATTGGGATTGCAGCATTTCTGGTGGTGGTCTGGCCATCGGTATCGGAGGCAACAATGCCGAGAACAATTAAGGCAGCAAAAATGGTGAGCCCGACAACTTTTTGTATGCCTTCTGACATAACGATTCCTCCGGTTTGATTGACAGCGATTGTTTAGCATAGGTGTCACCAAGTATTCAAACAAGGTCCGCTCTACCGTTGGCAGAATGACAAGCAGGCCCATCCACAAACCATCCACATAAGGTCGGTAAAAGCCAGTTTTGAACGGTAAAGGGTGGTCACTGGAAACATAAAACCGCAGGTCAGCGAATTGTGCTTGTTCTCCCTTACAAGGAGGATGTCGGGGGTTCAAGTCCCTCCACGCCCACCGAGTTGCTTAACATGCCGGAATGTGTGGTAGTTTCAAATCTGCCAAACGATTGGGACGGGCTGTGTTTCGTAAATCAAAAAGCGTAAAGAACAGCGTATTTTTAACTTTAGTTATTGGTTCCGGTACCATTCTGGGCTTTGCCAACCCCGCAAGTGCGGGAAGTGTTGATTCTCTTTCAGTTTCCAACGCTGCCTGTACCGGGTATGACGGTGAGGTAACGGTAACCGTCACTGTTGAATCAAATGAAATAGGGGTGGGAGAGTACCCATGGATTACCCATGCTCAGGGCGGTTGGAGAGTAAGTGCCGGCATCGGTTTTACTTATGGGGAGCCGTTTTCAACTGGTTTTCAGTACATAGTGGCAGACGGGGATCGAACTAATCAGGAAGTTGACGGCACCTGGGTGAAGTTGAGTTATCAACTTGAGGTTTATAACTCCTCAAATGTTTTTGACCGTATTTTGGATTCTTCCAGTATTGCTTTTGACTGTTCGACCGGCGAGTTAGATAGCGATTTCGACAAAGCTTTTGATTCAAGCGATAATTGTCCGAATACTGCGAACGCTGACCAGCTAGACACGGACGGTAATGGTCAAGGCGATGTTTGCGATCCGGGCCCTGCAGCGTTCTCGGCGCTTTCAGTAACTACTTCTACTTGTACTGGGTATGGCGGAAGGGTAGATGTTTCTTATTGGTACAGAGAGAGTGATGTTGATGAATCAGCGGGTGAGTATGCGGTTCGTGTATCTTCGCATCTGGAATCCAATGTGACTTCTTTGCATGGCACGTTGGGTTCTTTTACCGATTCAGTTCAGTACATAGTGGCAGACGGGGATCGAACTAATCAGGAAGTTGACGGCACCTGGGTGAAGTTGAGTTATCAACTTTCGGTTAATAACTCGTCTAATTTCTTGGATCGCACGTTGGATTCTTCCAGTATTGCTTTTGACTGTTCAACCGGCGAGCTAGATAGCGATTTCGACAAAGCTTTTGATTCTGCAGATAACTGCTCAGGCCTAGCTAATGAAAGTCAAACTGACACTGATGGCAATGGTGCGGGGGACGCTTGCGATGACGATGACGACGGCGACGGGGTGGCCGACACTACAGACAATTGTTTGTTAGTTGTAAACGCAGATCAGGTAGATGTAGACACCGACGGCATTGGCGATGCGTGCGACTCAGATGTTGTTGTACCCACCACTTCAACGACTACTGCTGCGCCCACCCCACCTACTTCAACCACAGCGACACCAGAAGATTCCGTTAGTACTCCCACCGTTCTTCCTGAGGAAGAAGGTTCTGTCACCACCACGGCGCCAGAAGCGCCGGATGCTTCAATCCTGCTTGAGGGGGACGGCGAAGTGAGTACGACGACTAGCGGAGCAAACTCTGAGACAGCCCCGCCATTCGCTACTGAAGACGGCGGTCAAGAAGTAGCCGCCACGACGAAGCCATCAGAGGAAACCATCACCATGAAGGAGGCAACTGAGAGCAGCGACGAAGCCGCCGTGCCACTTTCCGAAGACGAAAGTGAAAATGGGGGCGGGGTAAACCTCTTTATTGTGCTCTTTTTACTCTCAATCGTTGGCGCCGCCGGCTCTGCCTACTGGCGTAAGTCTCAATCTTAAAACCAAAAACCAGGTTCAATCTCTAGGCCTAACCCAACGTCAGCCCGCCGTCAATTACGGCAATATCGCCGGTTTGGTAAGTGTTGCGCAAAATAGCAATCACCGCTTCGGCGCAATCTTCGCTGGTCGCTGACCGGCCCATGGGGGAGCGTTCCGCCACCACGGCATGCAACACATCCCACGACTCAGTCCACGGGGTTTCTACCAAACCAGGAGCTACAGCGTTTACCCGCACCGTGGGGCCCAACACGTTGGCCATCAAACGCGTCATGTGGTTCAACGCAGCTTTAGACACCGAATACGGAATCGAACTACCTACCGGCCGCAACCCAGCGATAGAAGTAATGTTGACAATGTTGCCTGCCCCGCTGGCTTCAAGAGCCGGCACCGCAGCCCGGCTCAAATACCAGGTACCGAAAACGTTGACATCCATAATGCGGCGAAACACCTCTTCAGAAACAGCATCTAAATCTTCATGAGGGATAACCGCCGTGAACCCCGCATTGTTGACCAAAATATTTAAACCACCAAAAATCTCCACCGTGGCCGCCACCAAAGCCTTGCAGTCGTCTTCGCTGCTGATGTCGGCTTGAAAATAAGCAGCATTTTTCCCCAACTCAACGGCCAAATCTTGCCCGGCCTCCACCGATGACGAAGAATTAAGCATCACCTGGGCCCCCAAAGAAATCAGCCGGCGAGCAGTGGCCTCGCCAATACCGCTGGTGGACCCAGTAACAATGGCCACCTGCCCCGAAAACTCCCTCGATGTTGGAGTTGTT
>LWDU01038986.1_pt1 | contig 14575 bp, 12 predicted proteins | sample 727161 | NCBI WGS metagenome assembly LWDU01 (sample SAMN04566230, study PRJNA314399) | hydrothermal vent metagenome | isolation source: deep sea hydrothermal plume seawater | place: Mexico: Gulf of California, Guaymas Basin | collected 2004-07-11 | reverse complement strand
GGCTTGCGCTCCTCCACGCGGATGAGCAGGGTGGAAGGGGGGAGCCGGAGTACGTCGGCTTCGCGAATCCAAGCTTCTCGAGCCAAGCGGGTTGCGATCACCGAGGTGTCGATGGTGGCCAGAGGAGTTCCGCGTTGGATACGTGTGATCGCTGCAATTTCGCCGAAGGAAAGCCGACTGTTGCCTTGGATGGCCATGCTCTCGAGCAGACCGAAGTTGTTGCTCGTCAACTGGGCGATCTGTTTTTCTAGGGGTTTCGCCAGCGCGATGCCCGATACGAGTGCAAGGGCGAAGAGGAGTGAAAAACGTGGGCGCATTCGGCCAGTCATTGCGGCAAGGGATCCTGCACCGAGGCTCAGCCGTGATTTCCTTTGGTGCGACCGCCGGGTTTTTCCGCGGCCGCCCACGGTGCGACCGCCACGGATCGGTTGGCGCCGAGAAGGTTTCCGCTTTTGGGTTCTTGAATCAGTCATTCCGATCTCCCGATGACATGGACTTCGGTCTGCAATTCCACCCCGGACGCATCCCGAACTCTTGTGCGGGCGCATTCAATCAGGGCGAGAACATCGGCAGCCCGGGCCCCCCCCACGTTGGCGATGAAATTTGCATGGACGTCTGAAAATTCGGCCCCGCCGATTCGCTCCCCCGAGAGCCCGGCGGCTTCGATCAATCGCCCAGCGAAATCGCCTTCGGGATTGCGAAAGACTGAGCCGCAGGACGGAACGTCGAGAGGTTGGGTGGAACTGCGGTGAGCCAGCAGGCGGTTCACCTCAGCCTTGACCTGATCCCTGGACGAAGGCTCCAGCGAAAAGCGAGCAGAAACGACTACGCCATGCTCGGGCAGACCGCGCAGTTCTCGATAGCGAAAATCGAGGACTGAACGCGCGAGGGTTACTTCTTCTGGGGCTTCGGGCGTTACGACGCCCACCTCAAGGGTCACGTCTTTGAGTTCACGAACACCAATACCCGCGTTCATCATGATCCATCCGCCCACCGTGCCCGGGATGCCCGCGGCGAATTCCATTCCCGATAAACCTCTCTCCACGCACAAGCGTGTGACCGCGGAATGCGAGACGCCGGCTTCGGCATAAATCGATGGTCCGGACCGTTCTTCAAGACCTCGAAATTTTCGCAGCGTGACTACGACGCCATCGATGCCCTGATCCGTGACCAGACAGTTGAATCCGGCGCCGATGACGGTGAGATGCAACCTGCGATCGCGGCAGACGCCGAGGAGCGCTCGCAGCTCGGATCGATCGGCGGGCGTCGCGAAAGCATCTGCGGGACCTCCGATGCGCAGGGATGTGTGGCGGGACATGGGGACGTCGAATTGAACTCGTTCGCCCAGAACCTTCGAGAGGTCGTCGCGTGCGGAGGCGTCGATCATGCGCCGTCCTCCGCCGGAGACGAAGCCTCGTCGGCGATTCGCTGGAGGATTTGTCCGCCTAGCTTTGCGATGTCGCCAGCGCCAAGGGTGAGAACGAGGTCACCGGGGTTGAGATGTTTCGGAAGCTCATCGCGAATGGCGTCGAGCTCAGAAATGAATCGAACGTTGGCGTGGCCCTGATCGGAAATTGTTTCCGCCAGAACCTGGCCCGAAATTCCTGGGATCGGGGAATCGCCGGCGGGGTAGATCTCGCTGATGATCACAAGGTCGCTTTCATCGAATGCAGCGGCGAACTCCGCCATGCAATCGCGGGTTCGCGTGTAGCGGTGGGGCTGAAAGACACTGACGATTCGACCCGGGTGAGTGCTTCGCGCAGCGGCCAGCGTCGCCTTCAATTCTGTAGGGTGATGCGCATAGTCGTCGACGACCCGAATGTCGCCGGCAAGCCCCAAGAGTTGGTAGCGACGTTCGACGCCGCCAAAACTGGCCAGTCCTTGCGCGGCTTCCTCAAAGGAAACGTCGAGTTCAAGGGCTACGGCGATGGAAGCCAGAGCGTTGAGGACATTGTGATTTCCAGGAAGGGGGAGGTGGACATCTCCCAGGGCGCGGCCCTTCTGGTGAACCGAGAAGCGAACGCCTCCGGCGTCCTGGCGCATCTGGCTGGCAACCAGATCCGCCGCGGAAGAGAACCCGTAGGTGGTCAAGCGTCTCTTGAGTCGGGGTACGATGGCCCGAACTCCCGGGTGATCGATGCAGACCACTGCCAGTCCCCAAAACGGCACGGAATCGGCGAATTGGACGAAGGCACTTTCCAGGGTGGCAAAGTCGCCGTAGTGATCAAGGTGCTCGGCGTCAATATTTGTGATCACGGCGATCACCGGGTTGAGGAGGAGGAAGGAACCGTCACTTTCGTCGGCCTCGGCCACGAGAACCGCGCCTTCACCCAGCCGGGTTCCACCGGGACTCGAGTCTTCGCCCATGACTCGACCTCCGACGATGGAGGTGGGGTCGAGCCCCGCCTTAAGCAGTACATGACCGATAAGCGATGTCGTGGTGGTCTTGCCGTGGCTTCCGCCGACTGCAATTCCGTTCTTCAATCGCATCATCTCCGCGAGCATCTCGCCGCGCAAAATGATCGGAATATTTCGCGATCGGGCCTCCCGAAGTTCGGGATTCTCCGGGGGAATGGCTGAGGAAGCCACGACGACCTGGGCGTCGCCTATATTGAGAGCTTCGTGTCCCCGGGAGATGGAAACGCCGAGTTCTGCCAGTCGAAGGGTAGTGGCACTGTCCTTCAGATCCGAACCCGTAATGGCATAGCCTTGGCGGCACAGGAGTTCCGCCAGCCCCGACATGCCCACTCCGGCGATACCCACAAAATGGATGGTGTGGATGCGGGACTTCATGCCGCGTCCCCTTGGGCTAGAACCGCGCAAGCTTGCACGATGCGTCTGGCGGCTTCGGGTTGGGCGACGGCGCGCGCGGCCTTGCTCATGGGCGTTAGAGAACTCGGATCGCGAACGAGTGCGAGAAGTTGGGCGGCCAGGGCCTGGGCGTCCAGCGGACGGGAATTCAAACGAATCGCTGCGCCGGACTCGGAGAGGGCGTCGGCATTCGCGGCCTGGTGGTCGTCGGCCGCGAATGGGTAGGGGACCAGTAGAGCGGGAAGCCCCGCCAGCGCGAGTTCGGCGACGGTCAAGGCCCCCGCGCGACAAAGGGCGAGGTCGGCCCAGCGATAGCGGGCGGGCATGGCGGACTCGAAGTCCACAACCTGGGCTTCGATGCGCGCATCTGTATAGGCGGCCTGAACGCGGGCTCGATCTGCTTCCCCCGCCTGGTGGAAAATTTCGATGGGCTGGCCCGAAAACTGAGGAGCAAGTTCGATCATGGCTTCATTGATCTGGCGCGCGCCTTGGCTACCGCCGAAGATCAGAAGTCTGAGCGGTGAGTGGGGAGCCTTTCGGGGTTCTCCTTGGTCGAAAGCTCGAACCAGTCCGGCGCGAAGCGGTATTCCGAAATGGCTTACTGTATTGCGGGCGCTCAAGTGTTTGGCCGTTGATGCGAAACCGACAAAAATCCGCCCGGCGAAGCGCGCGGTCAGGCGATTGGCGCGTCCGGGAATCGCATTGGGCTCCACCAACGCCAGCGGGCAGCCCGTGGTCAGGGCCGCTAGAGCGGCGGGCATAGCTGCGAACCCGCCGACCGAAATTACGATATCCGCGCGATGCGCACGCAGTGCCGAACGCGCGCGTCCAACCTGGCGAAGTGTTCCCAATAGACCCTTGATGCGGCCGATCAATCGTCTTCCCATCACCTGTTGGCTCGGCAATGCGAGCAACTCAAACCCGGCTTCGGGAACCAGACGCGCCTCCAAACCCTGCTCGGAACCGATGAAGAGGACGGGTTCCCCGCGTTCGGCGATGATTTCTCCGAGTGCCAGGGCGGGTGTAACGTGCCCTCCGGTTCCTCCCCCGGCGATGACCCAGCTCAGCTTCATTGCCTGCTCCGAGCCCGGGGAAGGGCCGACTGCCGGGCAGCGCTGAGCAGAAGGCCCAGGGCGAGGCAGCATACGACCAGCGAAGTCCGTCCGTAGGAGAGGAAGGGAAGGGTGAGTCCCTTGGTGGGGATCATCCCCATGACCACCGCGGCATTGACAATGGCCGGCACAGTGAGCAAGGTGGTCATCCCAAAGGCGACGAGAAGGGTGAAGCGGTCCCGGGCTCTGGCGGCGATGCGAGAGCCGGCTAGCAGGAGCCCGACGAAACCCGCCAACACTGCGAGCACGCCGACTAGCCCGAGTTCTTCGGCTACCAGCGAAAGCACAAAGTCAGTGTGAGCTTCGGGTAGGTATGCGAGTTTTTGTTGTCCGTTGCCCAGACCGACGCCGAAAACTCCGCCGAGTCCGAAGGCGACGAACGATTGGACGAGCTGGAAACCTTCACCCTGAGAGGTGGCCCAAGGATTCAAAAACCCCGTGATGCGACGCCACGCGTAGGCGTTCTGCGTTACGTAGAGAGCGATGCCAAGAATGCCAATGAGTCCGGGTGCGACCATTCGCGTCAGCCGCGTTCCAGCAACGATGAGCAGGAACGCGACCAAGCCGGCAAGCAGGACGGCATTGCCCAGGTCCGGCTGCAGGAGAAGCAGGCAGACCGGCGGCAGAGCGAGGCCCGCAGCCACCAGGCTTCGGTTTCCTGAAAGCTCTTCATGGCCGTCTCGGCGGGCAATCACAGCGGCGACCAGAAGAAGCGTGGTCAACTTGCAGAGTTCGACGGGCTGGAAACGGAAATCCAGGCCGGGAACATCGAGCCAGCGCTGAGCACCGTTGACCTTGACGCCGAAAAATTCGACCGAAATCAGCATGCCGAGTGAAATCAGCCAGAGGGGAAGGGCGGCCTGGCGCCAGCGGTCAATGGGGATCCACATGGTGACGGTTGCGAGTACGAGACCAATGCCCAAGGCGCCCACGTGGGCGAGAAAGAGAGGAGGCAGCGATCGATCCAAGGCGAGGGTGGCCGTTGTGCTGTAGCTCATCACCGTTCCCATGGAGGCCAGGAGAAGAACCGAAAAAACGATGCCGGTATCGGGCGGCTGGCTGGGTGTTGTTTGACCGCCAGGTTGGCGCCGAACTCCGGAGCGACTTTTTCGCGCGTTCTCTTTCGTCATAAAAGCTCCGCCCCCCCGTGACGGACAACAGCGGCACGGAAACGCTCGCCACGATCTTCAAAGCTCTTGAATTGATCAAAGCTCGCGCAGGCGGGTGCAAGTAGGACCACATCCCCGGGCTCGCTGAGTGCGGCCGCCCTGTGAACCGCCGTCTCAAGATCGCCACAACGCTCGGATTCGATTTGCCCTTCCAGGGCATGCTCGATTTGCTCAGCGGCTTCGCCGATCAGGAGGACCGTCTTTACCGATCGCCGGGCTGCTTGGGCTAGTTCGGAGTAGGAGAGACCTTTGTCCCGGCCGCCTGCGATCCAGATGATGGGCGCTTCTGTTCCTTCGATGGCGCGCTGAGCAGCTCCGGGATTTGTGGCCTTCGAATCATTCACCCAGGTCACATCGCCCCGGGTAGCCACGACTTCGCAGCGATGAGGCAGTGCCGAGAAATCCATGAGTGCCGCGCTGGCTTGAAGAGGATCGACGCCCAGTGCCCAGATCGCGGTGAAGGCGGCCAGGGCGTTGTCCCGGTCATGAGACGGGAGTCCAGTCCCAGACTCCAAGACCACGCGCCGGAGGGTCTTGTTGTCGGAAAAAACGGCAGCCCCCAAATCGATCCATGCCGACCGAGTATGATCCGCGAGGATCTTGGGCTCGCCACGGCAGAAGGGGATGACTTCAGCCGGCGCTTCGCTGGCCAAAGCCCGGACGACTTCATTGTCAAAGTCCAGAACCGCCACGTCTCCGGGCTGCTGGTTTTTGAATATGCGGCGCTTGGCTCGGGCGTAGCCTGCAAGATCGCCGTGGCGATCCAGATGGTCGGGGGTGATGTTGAGGATCACAGCGACCTTGGGACGGAAGCTGTCAATAGTTTCCAGCTGGAAAGACGACACCTCCAGAACCGCGACGTCCAGGGGCTTTCCGGGCAGCGAGAGCGCGGGGGTGCCCACGTTGCCCGCGGCTTCAGCGCGAAGACCTGCAGCTTTAAGCATCGCTTCGATGAGGCGCACAGTGGTGGATTTCCCATTGGTGCCGGTGACAGCAACGATTGGGATGGAAAGTGCGCGGCTCGCGAGTTCGATGTCGCCCCACACCCGCTGGGCGGAGGGCTGGTATCGGGCAGGCGGAATGCCGGGGCTGGGAACGGTCAGCGCGAATCCGGCAGGATCGGGAAAGGGCTGGCCGCAGACGACCCGTACGCCGGGGCCGAGGGCATCGAGGTCGCTCGTGGCGGAGAGTTCATCGGCGGTTCTTTCGTCGGCGGCGGTGACACGCGCGCCGCGGTCGGCACAAAAGCGCGCCGCGCTGTGCCCGGACATTCCCAGCCCGAGCACGAGAACTTCCATGCCCTCAAAGTCCATGGACTCTATTTTATTCAACCCTCTTTCCTTCGATGTTTCAGCGCAGCTTCAGAGACGAGAACGCGATCAGCCCGAGAATGATGGAGATGATCCAAAAGCGGACGACAATTTTTTGCTCGGCCCAGCCGAGTTTTTCAAAGTGGTGGTGTATCGGCGCCATTAGAAAGACCCGTCTCCCGGTCATCTTGAACCAGCCCACCTGAATCACCACCGAAGCGGCCTCGACGACGAAAATCCCGCCCACGACCGCGAGCAGAACCTCTTGGCGGATCAGAACCGAAACCGTGCCCAGGGCGCCGCCGATGGCCAGGGCGCCCACGTCGCCCATGAAAAGTTCGGCGGGTGAGGCGTTGAACCAGAGGAAGCCCAAGCTTCCGCCCACCAGGGCGCCACAGAAAATGGCCAATTGCCCCGCTCCAGGAACGTGTTTGATGGCCAGATAGTCGGCGATATTGGCGTGTCCAGCCGCGTAGGCGAGGCCCGCGAAGGTACCGGCGGCGATCATGACGGGCCCAATAGCCAGCCCGTCAAGCCCGTCGGTGAGATTGACTCCGTTACTGAAGGCGACGATGACGAACGTTGCCAGCGGAATGTAAAGCCAGCCTAGATTGGGGGTGAAGTTCTTGAAAAAAGGAACGGCGAGTTCCTGATCAAAGGCGGGACTCGTGTAGATCGCGAACGCTACGCCCAAAGCAAGAAGGGTTTGCCAGAAGAGTTTGGTACGCGCCGAGACGCCGTCGCTGTTTCCCAGCCTCACCTTTTTGTAGTCGTCGATGAAGCCCAGAATCCCGTATCCGGTGGTCAGTCCCAACACGATCCAGACGAAGTGATTGGTCAGGTCCGCCCACAGGAGCACCGAGACAGCCAGGGAAAGAAGGATCAACAATCCCCCCATGGTGGGGGTGCCCGCCTTGGCTTGGTGGTCAGGGCCGATATCGCGTATGGGCTGGCCGACCCGAAGAGCAGCGAGCTTTCGGATCAACCAAGGCCCGACCACGAACGCGATAAAAAGGGCGGTGAGCGTTGCAGCAGCGGTTCGGAAGGTGATGTAGCGAATGACATTTAAACCACCGAACGTGCTCTCCAGCGGGTAGAGGAAGTGGTAGAGCATTAGTTGTTCTCCTCGGAGGCCAGAATTTCGACCAGTCGCTCCATGTGCATGGCTCGAGAACCCTTGACGAGTACCCAGTCACCGAGCTGAGTAAATTTCTGCACGGATCGCCCGATAGATTCCTGCTCTTTTTCCACGTGGATGGAGTCTTCTGGCATGCCCCCAGCTACCGCATCTTCGGCTACCCAGTGGGCGTTCTCGCCGAGCAGAAAGAGTTGATGGATTCCCAATGCCGCCGCCAACCGGCCGAGCGTGCGGTGGGATTCCTCGCTTGCATCACCGAGTTCGCCCATATCGCCTAGAACGGCGAGGCACCGGCCATCGGCCCCCAATCGCACCAGATTTTCCAGGGCGCTTCGCATGGATTGCGGATTGGCATTGTAGGTGTCGTCTATAAGACGGCCGCCTCCCGGCATGGTTCGGCCAACCATGCGCCCAGCAACGCCTTGAAAATTTTCGAGGCCGAGTGCGACCTCGTCGAGGTCGGAGCCGGCGACAAGGGAAGCCGCCGAGGCGGCCAACGCATTGATGACGATGGTATCGGCCAAGCCTGAAACGCGAATTTGCACGCTTCCTTCGGGGGTGACCAGTCTGAACCTGTAGCGGCCGTCCTGGCCCGCTTGAACGGATTCGGCTCTTACATCGGCTCCGGTTTCCCGGCCGAATGTCCGAAGCGGACCGGGTACCCTTGGGGCCTGTGACATCACAAGGCGATCGTCATGATTGAGAATTGCAGTTGCGCCGGGTGCGAGCCCAGCAACCAGATCACCTTTCTCGGCTGCGATTTCCTCCTGGCTTCCGAGAAATTCGATATGCGCCGAGCCGATGTTTGTGATCACCCCGACATCGGGCCGCGCAATGGTCGTGAGTCGGGCGATTTCGCCTCGATGGTTCATGCCCAGCTCAACAACCGCTTTCCGGTGGCCTTCCCGCCGGGCGAGCAGACTGAGGGGTAGGCCGAACTCGTTGTTGAGATTCCCGGGGTTCTTGAGGCAGGGACCTGAAACCGAGAGAATCGAGTGAATCAGTTCTTTCGTGGTGGTCTTCCCGTTGCTCCCGGTGACGGCAACGACCGGTCCTTGGAACTGCTCGCGGTGCCCTCGAGCAAGGGCGCCGAGCGCCTCGGTCGAATCGGTGACCGCAATGGTGCACGTATCCGCCGGAGGGCTGTTCTCAGAGAGCCAAGACTCTTCGACGAGCAGACCAGCCGCTCCCCGATGGAGAGCGTCGTCGATGAATCGGTGAGCATCGTGGTGTTCGCCGCGTATTGCCACGAAGAGTTGGCCCGACTCGATCTTTCGGGCATCGATCGCGACCCCCGCGAATTGGCCTGGATCGGCTTCGGCGGCCAACCGGCCTTCGCACCAGCGCAACGCGTCAGCTCCGCTGAAGGGGACGGTCATACGGGCCTCCGGAGTGCGAGCGCCGTGCGAGCTTCGACTCGATCGTCGAAGGGAAGTTTTTCCCGTCCAACGATCTGATAATCTTCATGCCCTTTGCCTGCGAGGACGACGGTGTCCTCGGGACGGGCAATTGCCATCGCGCGCTGGATGGCGGTCCGCCGATTTTCGATGATCGCGTAGCAGCCGCTGCGGCTCCCGAGGTCGTCGGGACCACAGGACTCAAGGGAAGCCAGCCCCACTTCGACATCGCGTAGGATCTGCCTCGGGTCTTCGGTTCGGGGGTTGTCGCTGGTGGCCAGAGCAAGGTCGCTGGCACGGGCCACCGCCTCGGCCATGAGTGGGCGTTTGGTGCGGTCACGGTCACCCCCGCAGCCAAAGACCGTGATGAGGCGCCCATCGCAGAGCGGACGGACGGCCTGGAGGAGCTTTTCGACTGCGTCGGGAGTATGGGCGTAGTCGACGATCACTGTGGGGTTGGCGTCCAAGTCGTCGTGCACTAACTCCATGCGACCGGGGACCTGGGGGCAGGCTGAAACACCTGCGGCAATGTCTTTCGAATCTATTTTGAGAGCAACTGCGATACCACAGGCGACCAGGAGATTCTCGAGATTGAAATCGCCAAGTAGTGGCAGCTCGACGTCCACGGTTTCGCCTTTCAGATTGATTTGAGCGCGTGTTCCCGACAGGCGAATTTCGGCGCCCACGAGCTTGATCTCCGCTTCGCTCTCGGCTTTTCGACTGCAACGAAGGATCTCCGCTCCCGCTTGCCGAGCTGTGGCGATGATGCTGTCCGACACTGGATCATCGATATTGACGACGGCCTGTGGCGAGTCCGACAGATGTTCTCGAAAAAGCAGGGACTTGGAAGTCAGATAGGCATCCATATCCGGATGGAAGTCCAGATGGTCCTGGGTGAGGTTGGTAAATGCCGCAACTTTGAATCGACATCCCCGAACCCTGCCGAGTTCTAGGCCGTGGGACGAGACTTCCATGACCACGGCTTCGATATCCCGGGTGCGCATGGCCCGGAGAACGCGCTGGAGGTCGAGGCTCTCAGGGGTCGTGTTGACCGCCGGAATTTGTTCTTCCGCATACCGAATCTCCACCGTTCCGATGAGGCCGGTGGAGATTCCCGCGGCCCGGAGGATGGCTTCGGTAAGGTAGCCGGTACTGGTTTTACCGTTCGTTCCGGTGATTCCGACAAGATCCAATTCTTCGGAAGGGTCTCCGAAAAAATGCATGGCCAAGGGAGCGAGGGCTCGCCGACTATCGGGAACAACGACCGCTGGGCTTTCGCCCAGGTCCACGCCTTCAGGAATATGTTCGACTACCAGGGCAGCCGCGCCGAGTTCCAGCGCGCGATGGATATAGCCGTGACCGTCATTCACCGCGCCCGTCAAGGCAACGAAGAGATCCCCGGGCGAAACCTGACGGGAGTCGTAACAGATGCCCCGGATCAGGGGGTCTGACTGGTCGCTTGAGCGAATCCACCCGGTTGCGGAGAGATCAGCCGGCAGAGTCGCGATCAGGGTGGACAAGCGCATCTACCCTTCCCCCTGAAGTGGACCGAAGCTCACGACGACCGTCCGGTCGGTTCCGCCGATGATGGTCCCGGGTGCGGGATCTTGGCGGACCACTTGGCCAAAGTTCGAGCCGCTGATTTCGAGCTCGAGGGATTCAGCCGATGCCAGATGCTGAGCCGAACGCAAGCTCGTGCCCTGAAAATCGGGAACGAGAACCGCGGGAAGTTGATCGCTTGAGTCTTCTGAGCCGGTTTTTGACACGCCGGCTAAATCGGTTGAACGGCTCGGGCTCGCCCGGACCAGATCGGACACGGCACGGGGGAGAACCGATCTTGGAGCGGGTTCTTGAGCGATCTGGCCGGAGGGGGTTGTCGCGATCGGTTCTGTGGGGAGCGGGGCAGCCGGAATCGGTTGAGGTTCGGTGATGATTCCATATCGTGCGAGCTGCGCCGCGGCCACTCGGGCGAAAAGAGGCGCAGCGACCGACCCGCCGCCGCCTTCCCGGGGTTCCTCAATTCCGACAACGATGGCCACCTTGGGGTCATCCGCGGGTACAAGACCGATGAACCACGCGGTGTGGCGGGTTTTCGAGTATGCGCCAGACGGGTCGAGCAGTTGCGCGGTTCCCGTCTTGCCCGCGACGCGCACACCGGCGAGGGCGGCCCGTCGTCCGGTCCCGGTGGGACTGACCACGGTCTCAAGCATTCTCAACACGTTCTCAGCGGTCTCGGGTTTGATCGTCTGACCAGCGCTGATTGACGGGAGCGTTTTCCATTTTCCGAGGGCGGGCCTCTTCGCCAAAACGATGCGAGGGCGCATCCGCTCGCCGTTATTGGCTAGGGCCGCTGCTGCCATGGCGAGTTGAATTGCGGTGACATTGATTCCCTGGCCGAAGGCGATATTGGCCTGATCTACGGGTTGCCAGTTCTGCCAGTTCCGCATCAGGCCCGCAGACTCCGAAGGGAATCCGCTCTGGCTCGTTTGGCCAAATCCGAAGCGTTCCAGCGTCGCCTGATAGCGTTCGCCGCCGAGTTCGGCGGCGATCAGGGCGGCTCCAACGTTGCTCGAGTGACGCAGCACTCCCGCCGCATCCGTCACTCCGATTTTCCTCTTGTCTACGATCACCTTTCCGGGCAACCGAAGCTCGCCATCGCCGGTATCGACGATCGTGTTGCTGTCCATGACCCCCGAATCGAGGGCGGCCGCTATAAGAATTGATTTGAACGTGGAGCCAGGCTCAACCGCATCGGTAAACGCTCGGCTCCGGGTGTCCGCGAACTTGAGCTTACGGAACGAGTTGGGGTCGAAACCGGGCGCTTCGGCCAGCGTCAGGATGTCACCAGTTTTGGGTTCCACGACGACGACCAGTCCTCGACGGGCCCCGCTCGCCTCCATACTTTGCGCCAAGGCGGATTCGGCTTGAGCCTGCAAGGCACCATCGAGTGTCAGGGCAACATCACCCCCCGCTGTTTCTCTGGGGTCGTGACTTGTCCGCCCGAGCAGTCGCCCCCGGGCGTCTCGCTCGACCTGAATTCGACGGGAGTGACCCCTGAGCCAAGCGTCCATCATTTGTTCGACACCGCGCCGTCCGGTTCCGTCGATATCCACGATACCGAGAAGAGATGCAGCCAGTGGACCGGCGGGGTAGGTTCGGCGGGGTTCATTCTCCAGCCCGATGCCCGGCAGACTCAATCGCTCGATCTGCCCCGCTTGCTCCTGGGTGATCCAGCGAGCGACGTAAACGAATGTCTTCCGATTTCCGATCCGGTCGGCCACTGCTTGCTCGGATTGTCCAAGGACCCGCGCGAGGGCGGCAACAGCGTTCTTTCGATCGGTCAGCTCCCGGGGGAGCACATAGACCGAAGGTCCCTCGATGCTGATCGCCCCTGTGCCCTGGCAGTTCAAGGCCTCTGGAGCCCTGACGGTTGCCCAGGTCGCCCCCCTTGGTCTCGATGACCGTGAGATACCCGGCCCGTCCGGCGAGTCCGAGGAACCCAAGGAGGAGCATCGCCTGAAGAATTCGGACGCGAAGAGCCGCGGATCGAAGAGTCTGCGACCTCATGGCCGACCCGTTCCGCCTGAGCCCTGGCTGGCAAACTGTAGGGCTGCCGGCCAGCCCTCGAAGGGGTTGTCCTTCGAATTCAACGGCAGATCGATGAAGCGCTCTGGAGGCAAGAATCCCAACTGGTCGGCGAGTTCACCGAGATGTGCGGGATCGCGGAGTTCGCGCATACGTGCGGTGAGGCGGGCGATTTCCCGACTGAGTCGGGGTTCCTTGGAGTAGTTCATGCCGGTCTCATAGCGGGCGCGAATGAGATCCACTCGGAGCGCCGCCATCCCGAGTGCAACGATCACTGCTGCCGCCAGCGCAGGGAGCATCTGGCGCGAGGAAAAGAGGGAACCCCAGGCCCGGGGGTCTATCCGTTTTAGCCGGAGACCGATGGAGTGCCCCCCTCTTGCGCGCGTGTCGGAATTTTTCTTGGACGGGCTTCGCGAGCCGCGTTTTCGGAAGCCGAGGCGGGTGAGTACTTCTGAGCGTCGAGTCCGGCGGCTGCGCGGACTGGGCCGCCTCGAGGAAGATCGCCGACGCATTACGCCGCCGCCGGGATGCGTTTGGCCGCACGCAATCGCGCCGAGCGGGACCGTGGGTTCGCCTCGGTTTCCGTTGAACTCGGGCGAAGGGGACGACGGTTCATGATTTCCAGGGAGGGTGCACGCCCGCAGGTGCAGACCGGCTGCTTTGGCGGCTGTGCTTCACGATACGGTCTTCAAGGGAGTGGTAGCTGATGACCACAAGCCGACCTCCCGGTCGGAGAACCGAAACTGCAGCCTCGAGCCCCTGCTCGAGGGCAGCCAGTTCGTCGTTGACCGCAATCCGAAGGGCCTGGAAGACCAATGTGGCCGGGTTGTGGCGTCTTCCTCGTCCGATTCCAGCATCCTCGATAACCCGCAGGAGGTCAGCCGTGGTTCGAAGCGGTTGATTGGCCCGATGCTGAGTGATGGCCCTTGCCAGACGCTTCGATCCGGGGAGTTCGCCATAGCGCTGGAACCAGCCCTGCAATTCTTCCGCCGAGGCACGGCCCAAGAGTTCGGCTGCGCTGGAACCGCACGACGGATCCATTCGCATGTCGAGAGGCGTCGCGTGGCCCGTCGAACTCGCGAAGCGAAAACCCCGGTCCGGCGTATCCAACTGGAACGAGGAAACACCAAGGTCCAAGAGCACGCCGTCGACCGACTCGATTCCGAGGCTCGTCAAGGCATCGTCCAGGTGGCGAAAGGATGATTGAACAAAGCGAACGCTATCGCCGAACCGGGCCAATCGCGTTGCGCTTGCGGACAGAGCCTGTTCGTCGAGGTCGAGGCCCACGAGCAGACCCTCTGGAGCAATTCGATCCAAAATCGCCTCGGCGTGGCCGCCTCCGCCCAAGGTACCGTCCAAAATTACCGCGCCGGGTTTTAGATGGAGGTATTCGGAGCTCTCGGCGAGCAGTACGGGCACGTGGTGAAAATCGCTGCTCACGAGGTGGGGTATCCCCCGAACTCGCCCCAGTGCAGGGCCACTCGGGAGGGGCAGAGAAGAGAATGGGGTGCCTCGAACCACCGTGACCGCAACGTGTACCCCCCAGTAAGCACGCTGCCGCCCTTAATCAGTGTTTCGAGGACACCCCAACCTCTATGCTGGAGCACACGCTCCAACTCCCCCCCAAAAAAACGTTTAGTCTCCCGGCCGCTGACGATTGGGATCAACATTCTTGTTGATCTCTTCGAACCGCAGGGCGGTCATCCGCTTCTTTTCTTCGTACCGCTCTGGATTCCAGAGCTCGATTCGATTGAGTACTCCGATGACCAGGATCTTGGTTTCGAGTTCAGCCTCTTTTCGCATCAAGGTCGGGACGAGAATTCTGCCCTGCGCGTCCAGGGGGCTGTCGCTGGCTTCGCCCACCATGATTCGCTGAAGGTCCTGAGCGTCGGAGTCGAACTCCGAGAGCCCGAGCAGGGTTTCTTCCTTCTTCTCCCACTCATCGGCGGGAAAGAGGGCCAGATGCGCCCCTTGGCCGGCGAGAACCGGATCACTCTGGCTGCGGCGCTGAATTTCCACTCTGAAACCTGACGGGATGCTCACGCGTCCCTTA
>LWDU01036329.1_pt1 | contig 14576 bp, 10 predicted proteins | sample 727161 | NCBI WGS metagenome assembly LWDU01 (sample SAMN04566230, study PRJNA314399) | hydrothermal vent metagenome | isolation source: deep sea hydrothermal plume seawater | place: Mexico: Gulf of California, Guaymas Basin | collected 2004-07-11 | reverse complement strand
ATCGTGAAGCTGGTCATGATCTCCGGGTCGACCTGTTTGGCAATGCCACGTGAAATCAATTTTGGATAAGTCGAGATTTTCGAAAGGCGTGTGCCGGGAGCGGTGCGGCCGCGAATGGGTTTCGGTAACGCGACGTCACTTTGGCGGAACAGGCCGAGCGGATCAGACATGGACAGGCTGACGCGCGACTTCGGATTTACGTTTTCAAAGAATTCGCCGTTCGAAATTATGTCCAGGTGACCATCGTTATTCCAATCGACCAGAAATGGCGAATCGATCATTTTTACGCCGATTGGGATCGGAGCGTCGAACAGTGGCTCGGCGCGGCTGCCGCGGTTTTCGCAGAACGTCAGGCGTCCGCCTTCCAGCGGTCTGTCGGTTTCATCATGAAACAACAGATCGAAGTCGCCATCGCCATCCCAGTCAACGTATTCGACTGAGCCATTGGCGTGTCCTCGCCCGTGAATGACAAGTCCATTCAGATCTTTCAACGTCACTGGCCGATGATAATCGGCTGCCCCGTCAGTGGCCGTGCCCATGTTTTCCAACAGGTCGAAAACCATCACGGCCGTGCCATATGGCGCGACGCCTTTGCTGGTATCGACCTGGCGAATTCGGCTGACCTTTCGGTAGCCGACGACCAGATCAACGTCTCCGTCGCCTTCCCAGTCGATGCGGCGAACTCCACGAGGTGCCCAGGCATTTCTCTTTCGCAGAATGCCGGGACTGCCCGTCCGAAATTCAGATTCTTCCGTCAGTTGAATCACGTTCTGCGCCGACTTCAGTTTCCACAGACCGCTTGCGTCTCGTTCGCCTGTGTTCTCCCACCAGGTCAACCGCATCGCCGGACCGAAACCGTAGAAATCCGGATCGCCATCGCCGTCCCAGTCGTCAACGAACCAGTTCTGCGGCAACAGATCAGATCGCAGAAACTTACCCTCGTTGTCCAGTAGACGTCGTCGCGGCGCAAATAACGGCGAATTGTTGGTGCCCACATTTTTAAGAAAGTAGACGGCGTTGCCGAGGCTTTTTTCGAGTTCCTGACCGTGTTCGAAATGGCGATACCCCCATCCCATCAGGTCGCGGAGTCCGTCGCCATCCCAGTCAACGTGCACGAACTGCGAATGCAGCGGTGTGATGTTGGCAGGACCGGATTCGCCGCTGTTGAAACGAAACGTATCGCCGATTCCGATGGGCCCCGCACGCTTTGTGTTTTCCAGTCGCCCGCCGTCGCCGGAAATGTTCGTGTCGCCCGTACTGAAACAGAGATGATACTCGCGGCACGTCGGCCCGGTGCTGCGCCAGGCGATCGTTGCGACTCCCGTTGTTTCCATGTCGTTGGAGACAGTGCACGGGACAACTGAGTCCTCTGCGGTCACGCAGATCGAATCGCGCCGCACGACTGCAGCATTGCCTTCCAGTAGCTCACGGAAATTGATAGCGATCACGATCGGCGAGTTCTGTGGCGTTCCCGGACTGACCGCAATCGCCACGCGGTATACAGACCGCGTTGTTCCATCGGAGTAATGAGCCGGGGCCGAGGCAACCCACGCAGGGGCGAATGTTAAGAGTACAAAAATTCTGATGACAAGTTTCATACGGAATTAGCCGTCCTGGGTTTTGCCGCAACTACCGTGTCAGATTCGTTCACTTGTTTTACGAATTGTGTGATCGCGGCTGCCCGGTCGGGAATTGTCCGCTCAGGTGTCTTGCTGTAGACAGCATTATGACGGACTTATGCTGAGTCTTATGAAGAAGAGACGATCAGATTGGCGTGCGTTTTTGTAACGAGCAATGAGAGCAAACCAGTGTTTTGCACGGGGGCAGGGAAGTTTGCAATGTAACAGAGCACCAGACAGAATCGAATCGTGCCACGGAGTCTGCGGAGGAATCGATATCTTCACAGATTTGAGGACTACGATCTGAGCGTCCGTAGGCAGTTCGGTGCACGTGTGGACTGCGGCAAAGACGGGAGGGTAAAGATCTGTAGACTCCTATGCGGCGCAGGGCACCCTGGCCGTGTTTTTTCGGAAGAGCAATGCTGGGCTGGGATCGGCTTCCGACCAATAAGACATGGCCCTCTCTCACAATCAGGCCTATTGTTTCATCGGTAGCCGAATCGACCGATAGGACATAAACTGCTGTTGTGTGTGACTCATGTCGTCCGGTCGACATCGTTGTTTATTCGATGGCATTGGCAGCGTATTGACTGACATTTGCACACAAAGTTTCGTTAGAAGGCCAACATCCTCGAAGCAGAGTTTCGCGGACATGTGTCACAGTCCGGGGCCGGGGAACAGGCGACTGGATAATTCGTAGTTTCGTTCCAGATTATTGAATCAAGTGCGCTGGGGTTTTCCGACAGCTTTGTTTGCGTTGTGGCTCGTTCCTTTGATCGGGTTTCTGCTGGTGCGTGCGCATTTCAAACGTCGCGACGCCGCGCGACGTTTTGTTGAACAGCCGATGGTGGAACGGCTGCTGCCTGCTTTCGATACGACCCGCGTGTGGCTGAAAGCAATTCTTGTGATGACAGCCGTCACTCTGCTGATTGTCGCGATCGCTCGGCCGCGATTCGGTTTTGACCTGAAAGAGATCTCCAGTCGTGGAGTGGATTTGTTTGTGCTGCTGGATGTGTCTCGTTCCATGCTGGCGGAAGATGTGAAGCCCAATCGTCTGGAACGGGCAAAGTCGGACATTCTGGACTTGCTGCAAAAGCTGGAAGGCGATCGCGTTGGCTTGATCGTGTTCGCCGGTGCTCCGGTTGTTCAGGTTCCGCTGACAACTGATCAGGGTTTCTTCAAAATTGCATTGGAAGACGTCGACAGTGACAGTGCACCTCGTGGCGGTACGTTAATTGGCGACGCAATTCGCAAAGCACTCGCGTCGATGGAGACTCGTTCGGATCGGGACCAGGCGATCGTGTTGATCACCGACGGAGGTGATCAGGATTCGTTTCCTGCCGAAGCTGCCAAACAGGCGGCGGAACGAAACGTGCGGATCATCACGGTGGGGCTGGGCGATGTGGCCGAAGGAGCTCGCATTCCGCAACGAGCCGAAAGCGGAGGTCTGACCTTCGTGCAACATGAAGGCCAGGAAGTCTGGTCCAAAATGGACGAATCGCTGCTGGAGCAGATGGCCACGACAACTCAGGGCGCCTACGTTCCTGCACAGAGGTTGCGCTACGATCTTGGACAGATCTACGACGACCAACTGGCCAGACTGACTCAGGGAGACATCAGTACAGAACAGCGAAAACGCTATCGTGAGCAGTTTCAGATGTTTGCGATTCCGGCGTTCCTGCTGCTGTTGCTCGAGATGTGGATCCCCGGATATCGTCGTCGTCAGACAAGTGATCGGGAGGTCACAGCGTGAATCGTTTGCCGTACATGTCCGTTTTGGCATTGCTGTTGCTGTCGGTGTTGACCGGCGCGGACACGCCGGATGCGGCCGTGTCAAAAGTTCGCGATGGCATTCAGCAGTTTCGCAACAGTGAATTTTCGGAGGCCGAAAAATCATTCTCCGAGGCCAGCGAAATCGCTCCTGAAAATGCGACGATTCTTTTCGACGAAGCATGTGCCGCGTTGGCCGCCAAAGACAATGACCAGGCACGAGAATTGTTTAGCAAGGCGGCTCTGGCAGAGCATTCGACAGTCAGCGTGAAGGTTCACTACAACCTTGGCTGCCTGGAAGCCGATGCGGCTCGCGAAAAACTGGGCGACGATCCGGCAGGTGCCACCGGTGATGTGCGGGAAGAATCAATCCAGCTGATGCTGACCGCTGTCCGCCACTATCGCGACACACTGGCGTTGGACGAACAGCACACGGATGCTCGACATAATCTGGAACTCATTCGGCTGTATATCAAACATATTCAGTCACAGTGGGAAGAACGCGACAAGCAGAAAGACCGCGAAGAAAAGGGACTGCTGCAATTCCTGAAGATGATTGCTGATCGTGAAACGCAGCTGCGTACGACCACAAAGTCTGTTGTTGACGAACCGGATTCCGTTCAAAAACGACAGGCCGTCAGAGAAACGGTGGCTGCTCAACGAACCCTTCAGGAAGAAATCGAACCGCTCAAACAGAAAATCGACGAAGAGTTGCAGGCATCTCAGCCGGCAGCTGGCGGCCCTCATCCAGGTAGTCCGGCGCAGCCCGGAAGCCTGGTCCAACCTGGAGTTGCTGCACAATCGCCTCCGCCGGACGATCAGATGGAACAGACGCGAAGCCTGCTGCATCAGCTGACGGATGAAGTGGGCCGCAATATGTTGACGGCCGCCGAAGCACTGGACTCGAATGACTCGGCCGCTGCAATTGTCGCCGAAACCGAGGCTCTGATGTTGTTGCACCAGTTGTATATGGCACTGGCTCCGTATCCGGACATTCTGCAGCGCGCCGTCGAACGGCAGCAGGCTTTGCTGGGAGAAGACGCTGATGTGGCTGAGGCGAGAGAAGCTGCCGCGAACGAGCCGGAAGAACAGGCAGCGACAGTGTCCGCTGAAGGTGCAGTCGAGCAGAACGACGGTGCTGATCCTGACGACAAAGCGACAGGTGATGACACCGACGATACCAGCTCCGATGCGCCGCTCGCAGCGCCGGACTTCGAAGATCTCGGGGAAGGTCAGTCGCGGATTACCGACTTCAGTCGGATGTTGGCGCTGAAGGCAGAGGCGGAATTGCCGCAGGTTCAGCAGCAGTTGGAGGAGTTGAGGCAATCGGCACCGCCGGAGCCGGCTGAAGTCGAGGACGAGGAGAAACTTTCAGAGGAAGGCGCTGCAGTAGAGGCTCAGCAGCATCAGTTGCAACAACAATTGAAGCAGGTCGAAGGCCTGGCGAAGTCCATGGAACTTGCCGTTCAGTTGGCACCTGAGGTCGAACAACATTCTCAGGCGGCTGTTGACCGATTTTCTCAGCGGCAGTTGGCTGTTTCGGAGCAGCAGGAAACTCACCGAATTCTGAAGCAGATCGCCGAGCCATTAGTCGACCAGGACCAACAGAATCAGGACGATCAGAATCAAGACGACGGCGACCAGGATCAGCAGCAGAACGAAGACGGTGATCAAGGGGAACAGAATCAGGAACAGCAGGAAAGCGAGCAGCAGGAGAAGGACGAGCAGCAACCGGATTCAGAACAACAGGACGCTCAGTCAAAACAGGACAAGGCAGAATCTATTCTGCGGCAGGCGCGGGAACGTGAACGACAGCACAAGGATCTTCAGAAGCAGCTACGGGCAATTCTCGGACAGCGGATCAAAGTTGATCGGGATTGGTAGGTTTCTTCTCCTCGCCCGCACGAATACGATTGGTCGACCGCCTGCTGCCGTCCAGCTGGGCGCAGATTTCCTCATCTAACAACAAGACAGAATGCAGATTTTCGTTCGGACATTCATCGCCAGCTCGATAGTGCTGCTGCAATTTGCGGCCGCGTATTCGACCTGCGCTGCGCAGGAGCCAGAGATAATTGTCGAAGTGGATCGGCAGCAGCTGTACGAAGGTGAATCGATCACCTATCGAATCACACTCAACCACGTTGAAACCCCATCGCCACCAAAGTTGAACGGATTCGACAGATTTCAGGTGGAGTCGCTGGGTGAGCAGTCGTTGAATTCGCAGCAGATCACCATTATCAATGGTCGTCGCAGTGAGATTATTCGGCGGGGGCGACAGTACAACTATCGGCTGACGCCACTATCGTCGGGCCAGTTCAGCATTCCGGCGCCGTCGGCAGAGGTTAACGGACAGACGCTGATCGGCCGTGAGATTCCGCTAAAAGTCATCGCCCCAGTGGAACAGGACGTCGTGCTGCTGGGGATGAAGGCCAGTAGAACCAGCGTCTACCCGATGCAGCCATTCACAATCTCGCTGAAGGTCGCCATTCGGCAGCTGCCGGATCCTCTAAGGGAACGCAGTCCATTGAGTGTTCAGGCCAACGATCCCGTCAAATTGTCCGTTCCGTGGCTGGACGACGACCAGGTGTCGCAGGATCTGGCCCCAACACGGGAATGGCAAAAAGTCATGAATCCGCTGATCAGTCGATCGACTGGCCGTCGCGGCAGTACGGACGGGATGCAAATCAACAACATCGGCAGTCAGTCCGCATTTTCGATTTTCAGTCGTGGTGCCATGGTCTTTCTTCCTCCGTCCGTTCGCACAACGAAAACCAACAAGGATGGTGAACAGGTGCAGTATGTTGAATACACGCTGCAGCGAGAGTTCGTGCCCCAGGCGATCGGCGTTTTCAGCTTTGGGCCGGTGACAATGAAGGGCATGTTTGGCACAGATTTGGCCGATGGCAAACTCAACGGTGAACAGATCTACGCGGTCGCGAAGGCGATCACTGTCGTCGCGCGGGACGCTCCATTGGAAGGCCGGCCAACCAGCTTCAGTGGCGGGATTGGAGTCTTCAACGTGATTTCCAGCCTGACTCCGGTGTCAGCCAGCGTGGGTGATCCCATGACGCTTTCGCTGCGGATCCGCGGTGAAGGAACTCTGGCGAATGTCCGTCCGCCGGACATTTCCAGCATTCCGGAAGTATCGCAGTTTTTCAGGACCTACGATGCGACGGAAGCCAGACACGGCAACGCGCGGGAATTCACGTACAGTCTGCGACCGCTGACGACCGATGTGCAGGAATTCCCCGCAATTCCTGTGTCGTATTTCGATGTCGATCAGGAGGACTATGTCACCGTCAGGACTGTGGCGATTCCCGTGACGATTGAGGCTGCTCGGCAGCTGGATGCATCGGACATTGTGTCACAGCACGTGAGCAACACGAATGGACGCCTGGAGGTAAGTGACGCCGGGATTTTTGCCAACCACACCAGCCTGCAGACTCTGCGGGCGAGTGAAGTAACCATCGGGCGATGGCTGGCACTTTGGTCGGGCATGCTGGGGGCCTACGGAGTCGCAGCTTTTGGCATCATTCGCTATCAACAGATCCACAGCGACCCGCTGGAAAAACGCCGCAGAACGGCGAAGTCGCGGGCCGCCACATCGCTGAAGCGTGCAGAGCAGTATCGAGACGACGCGAAGAAAGAATGTCTTGACGCGATGAACATCGCGGTCACCGGGTTGATCGCCGACTTCAGTCGCGTCTCTGAAGCCGGGATGACATCGCATGACGCCGCAACGCGGCTGCAGGCAGTTGGTGCCGACAACAGTTTGCAGGATCGCACGACCGGTTTTCTGGATCACTGTGATGCAGCTCGATACGGTGCGACTGTAAAGAGTATTTCAGAATTGCTGGATGAATGCCGGCTGCTGGTCGGCGACCTGGGACGTGAGTTGGGGAAGCGATGCTGATTCAACCACGGCACCCATCGGTGCGTGTTCCGTTGTTGCCGCACCAGGAATTTGGTACCGGCAGCCCCACATCGGTTCAAACGATTATGAGCTGCTTACGTCGGCGTACAGCCATCGTTCTGATTTTTGCCGCGGCCTTGTGTTCCGGATGTGGATCGCCACCGGACCTGGAGACTTCGCGACTTTTTCAATCGGCCGAACAGATCTTTGCTGACGCACAGTCCCCCGATGACTTTGCTGAGGCTGCAACCGTCTACCAGGAGATTCTGGACAACGGTTTTCGCAGTGGCAGCGTATTTTACAATCAGGGCAATGCCTGGATGCAGGCTGGCGAAGCCGGGCGAGCGATCGCCGCATATCGACAGGCGAAACGCTATCTGCCCCGCGATCCTTATCTGGACGCCAATCTGCGGACAGCTCTTGCGGGATCGCAGTCGCCGGCGGACAGATCTCTGCTTGACTACGTGTTCTTCTGGCAGGACACGGTCAGCTACTCCGAAAAACTGGCGATCACGACCGTGCTGCTGGCGTTGGCACTGATATTCGCGGTGGCGTATCAACTAAACAAACGTCGTATTGCTGTAAAACGGGTGAGGTCCGCCACCCTGGTCCTGTTGGTGCTGTCCGCCGCCGCCGTTGGTCGAGACTGGCAGCGATACGAACAAACGCGTCGAGGTGTGATCACCACAGAAACCACGGCCAGAAAGGGTGGCTCGGAAACCTACGAGCCGGCATTCACACAGCCGCTTGCGGACGGAATAGAGTTCGAAGTTGTCACTCGTCGGAACGACTGGGTTCACGCCAGGTTTGGCCAAACCGGCACCGGTTGGATTTCCTCAAGGGACTGCGTCACCTACTGACTGCACAGACGTCCCCTTTTGCGCCGCGGATCAGCCGACAAGTCCGCCAAAATTCGCTCTTCGACTTTTACGGTGAGGATGAATGGCCTACTGTTCGCAGGCTTTGTGTTCGTGATGTCCCGTTTCGAAAGGCACGCTGAGGGAGCGGAATCCGCTCGGATGTGCACGCGGCGCATGAGCTTTGATGCGAAAAACATTGACTCCTGTGACCAGGAGGCTGTAAACCCATTCTGAAAGCGTTTGAGCTGCCGTCATGTCGAACAAGAAAAGACGCATTCTGTTTTTGTGTACGGGGAATTCGTGTCGCAGTCAGATGGCCGAAGGATTCCTGCGTGAACGCTTCGGTGAACGATTCGAAGCGCTGTCTGCTGGTGCTGATCCGGCGGGGTATGTGCATCCCAAAGCCATTGAAGTGATGCACGATGCCGGCATCGACATTTCAGAGCAGAAGAGCAAGCACATCAACGAGTTTTTGCCACCAGACGGGACGCTGCCAGACATCATTATCAGCGTCTGTTCAAATGCGGACGAAAACTGTCCGATATTTCCTGCCGACGTGGAAAGATGGAAGTGGCTCTTCGACGATCCACATCACGCCACGGGCGACGACGCGCAGAAGATGTCGGAATTTCGCCGAGTGCGTGACGAAATTCGCGACCGCCTGAATCAGGAATTCACAGGCGAGTGGCGACACTAGAAGACCGAGCAACGATCAGGGCGATATCACCATGAGTTTTTCAACTCTTCCGCTGAGTTACTGTACCAACGTTCATCCCGGTAAAACGGTCGACGAAGTCATCAACGGCCTGTCGGAGCACACGGCCGCAGTACGCAAACAACTGGATGCGCCGATGGCGGCCGGGCTGTGGCTTTGTCGCTCAGCCGTCTCGGAACTGCTGAATGACAAGGCGGTTCTGGAGCGCCTTGCTCAGACGCTGTGGCAGCATGACTTATGCTGCTACACACTGAATGCGTTTCCGTTTGGTGATTTTCATTCCGAACGCGTGAAGGAGCAGGTTTACCTGCCCGACTGGACGTCCAACGAAAGACTGAATTACACCAAAGACTGTGCTCGGATTCTGGCGGAGTTGTTGCCGGAAGGCAGCGAAGGCAGCATTTCAACCGTGCCGCTGGGCGGAAAAATGAACACCACGACGCCGGACTTTCAGGCGATCTGTTTCCACAATCTCATTCTGTTGGCAAAGTGGTTGCAGGAACTGCATGAAAGCACGGGGCGGCTGATTCGACTGGCCATCGAACCAGAACCGCTGTGTGAGATGTCTTCGATTCCCGAAGACGCTGTGCCGCTGTTTCGAAGTCTGTTCGAAATGGCAGAAGCTCTGGGAGATCTTCCGTGTGTTCAGGAACACATTGGACTGTGCTTTGACGTCTGTCACCAGGCAGTTGTCTTTGAAGACGTGACAACCTCCATCAATCAGATCGTGTCCAGCGACATTCGTATCAATAAAGTTCACATTACGAATGCCGTCGAACTGCAGAATCCGTCAGACAATGCCGCGGGCCGAGAGGCGTTGGTCAGCTATGTTGAGCCACGCTATCTGCATCAGACGTTTGCCCGGATGAGCGACGGCAGCGTCGTCAATCGACTGGATCTGAACGCCGACGATATTCGCCGGGAACCGTCGGACAGTTTTCTGCAGGCTGAAACGTGGCGAGTCCACTTTCACGTCCCGGTCTACGCGGACGAGTTGGGTCCACTGAAAACAACGCGTCCGGATTTGAAGGCAGCCCTGCAGGCCATCCTGGAACTGGAGTATTCGCCACACCTGGAAGTGGAAACGTATACCTGGCCCGTCATGCCCGATAGTGGTACAGCGGCATCCTCGCTGTCGTCACAGATTACTCGCGAGTTGGAATCGGCGTACGACATGCTGCGTGAGCTAAGCTGGATGTCACCGCCGAGTGCGTGTCGCACGGACGTGTAGCAGGGCCGGCGAGAAATTTCGCTGCTGAACGGTGGCGGAAGTCGTCACGCTTCGGCGAAGCGTGTCCTACTGGGCAGAGAACGTGTCCATTTTCGTTCCGTTGACCGGGTTAAGACGCGTAAACCTCACAAGTTTCCAGGCGTCGTCTTCTCTTTTCCAGACGGTTTGCCAGTAGTTGGGGACTCGGTGAGTCGCCCCGCCGTGATGCGTGAGAGTCAGATTGCCGTTGGCTCGGACCATCGCAACGGCTTCGCCTTCCGCCTCATCGACCGTCACGTTGACGCTCTTGATGTGAAAGGTGTCGCTGAGATCGACAAGGTCCAGACCCTCTTCGGCGCGCTCTACAAGCGCCGGGCTATCTGCGGAAATCTGCGATGTAATCCCGTTCAGGTCCTCTGCCTTAAAATGGTCCAGCATCACGTGCAGTTCGTGTTCCACTTCCTCGGCGGGCGACACCAGGTACTGCTCCAGAAAATACACCCCGATGCCCGCCAACAGCAGCACTGCCGTAAACGATTTTCCTCTGGGAACACCACTCAGAAAACTTACAACGGCGACCAATCAGAATCAGCAGTGGCAACGGATTGTCTGTGATGTAAGTCATCGTCATCTCCTTCAGGCTGGCGGGGCGCCCCGCCAGCCGATTTGAGCTGACGCTCAGAAGATGCTGGTCCGCTCCCGTTGGTCGCTGGTGTCAAGGATAACTTGTTGGTTGTTGGAACGCAGCCGTGACACAAACTCGATTGTGTCGCGTGCCTGCTGAAATGATCCGTCTCGCAGGTAGATTTGTCTACACATCTGTGCGTATTCCGCAGACCAGTGAGCAGGCTGATCCTCTTCGCCCCTTCCCTGGGAGGGTAAAAGTGAACTCACAAACAGTGTTCGCGATAGGCGATTTGAGGCCCGCCTCCGTGCCTGCCCCGGTTGTTTTCAGGCTTCTGCACCACGTCTTGCAGGAATGGAGGAAGAGTAGTGCAGAGACCCAAGAACCAACCCCCACAAGCGGGATGGCGGCAAGTACAGAAAGACGCGAGAAGAAGGACGCAAAGAATAGAAACGGTGACAGTTTCAGACGTGCCGCCGTTGCTTGCTTCCGTAGTGCGGGCAGCCTGCCTGCGAGTGCATGCAACAGGCTGGCAGCCTGCACGACGTCGAACGTGCGTCGCCAAACATTCGGGCACTGACGTACCCGGCTCGCCAGTGTCGACAAAGTACTACAACCGGACATCGAGCAGTTGACTGGTGGAAAAATCTCGATTGTGCCCAAGGTTGAGGGTGGCCGTTATCAGGATCCTGTCGCTCTCCGACGGAACGGCTTTCGACTCGGATTCCAGCGGGACCTGCATGTGGAATCCGGGGGATACGAAACTCCGTGTCCATAACCTGCGGCATTCGGTGATGGAATATTCGTTGTCAGCAATCTGCTGCGTCGTTCCATCGGCGGCTACGATCGACACCGTCAGGGTGAGGGCTCCCGCGGTTTTCACGAGTTCTCCATCGCTGTCGAGCGACTGTACAACGACGTTGAGAGTTCTTCCGGATTCTCCGTCGCCTTGAATGACGCCGCTGGTCAGGCGATGAATCCTGATCGAATCGACGCTGCCCCATGCGGCTTCGACTTCGGGTGTGAACGACGCCTGCGTGACACCGGAGGTCAGAAAGGCGTCATCGGGCGAATCAGGTGCCGAATTGTTTCGGGTGCGACTTCGTTCGGCCAGCAGTTCCTGGTCCTGTTCGGCAATCGTTCGCTCAGCCTCCGTAATCTGCGACCGCAGATCACGGATTGCGGATTCGTGTTCACGAAGCCGGACTTCCAGCGTTTCCTGTCGTCCACTCATTGCGCAGCCGCTCAGCAGAGTGGATGCAAGAAGAGCAACGGTCAGTGAATTCAGGCGTCGGATCATTACGGGAGTGGTAGAACCTTCAAAGGATGTGTTCGCGGGACCATACCGGATGGCGTACACCGCGCACACAGAACTTGCTGGCAGTCGGGCGGGGACATGTCTACGATTTGACGTTGTTCAACTGTATTCCCTTTCAACGGAACTCGTGTCGATGAGGATTATTGAAATGCCCGTTGGTGTTGTGTTGTTTTTTGCCATGTCTGTCGGCGTTTCGGCAGATTCAGCGAGTTCGCAGCCAAATATCCTTTGGCTCAGTTGCGAAGACATCAGCGCCCATCTTGGCTGCTACGGCTATCCGAACGCGACAACTCCGGTGTTGGACGCCTTTGCCACGGAAGCCGTCGTTTACGATCACGCTTATACAACAGCCGGAGTCTGTGCCCCGTGCCGATCCGCGATTATTACCGGCATGTATCAGACGTCGATTGGGTCTCACCACATGCGCTGCAATGCGATGCCACCCGATCATGTGAAACCGTTTACCTTCTGGCTGACCGGTGCGGGCTATTATCGCACCAACAACAGCAAGCAGGACTATCAGTTTGAGACTCCGCAGGGCACGTGGGATGAATCCAGTTCGAACGCTCACTGGAAGAATTGTCCGACGGACAAGCCCTTCTTTTCGGTCTTTAACTACACGGGGTGTCATGAATCCGGTATCGCCAGGGAATCCAAGTACGAAACGGTGGTTGAAGGGCTTGAGAAACACGACCGTGATGTCGTGGCACAAAGCCTTCCTCCGTACTACCCGAACACTCCCATCGCGCGGGACGACTGGGGGCGATATTACGACGTGATCACCGCCATGGATCGCTGGGTGGGTGAACACCTTGCGGCGCTGGACGCGGCGGGCCTGGCGAAGGACACGATCGTGGTGTATTGGTCTGACCATGGTGTGGGGCTGCCGCGGGCGAAACGCTGGTTGTACGAAAGCGGAACGCATGTGCCGCTGATCATTCGAGTTCCTGAGAAATGGCGGAAGTTGGTGGGCGCAGAGTTTGTGCCGGGGACGCGCAGCGACCGCATGATCAGCATGATTGATCTGGGTCCGACAATGTTAAGTCTGGCCGGCGTTGCAACTCCCGATCATATGCAGGGCCGGGCGTTTCTGGGACCGCATGCGGCCGCATCTCGCTCTTACATTTTCGGAGCTCGTGATCGCATGGACGAGCGATACGACATCATTCGCATGGTGCGCGACAAACGATATCGATACGTTCGCAATTACGAACCGTACAAGACGTGGTACCAGTACATGAATACGCCGGAGAAAGGCCGGACCATGATGGAGATCCGAAACAGCGAAGCCGCCATTGCTTCGGGTGGCGCGACAGATGATAAGCACGTCAAAACAGTCGGGCAGTTTCTGCAGCCGCGGAAGCCATTGGAGGAGTTGTACGATGTCGACAACGACCCCCACGAAATGAACAATCGTGCGTCCGATCCCCATCTGGCGAACAAGCTACAGGAGTTGCGGCAACAGCATCTGGACTGGGTGGTGGACACTCGGGATGTGGGGCTGATTCCGGAAGCAGAGTTGCATCGTCTGCGAGCGGTGGCGGGCAGCGAATGGGCCATTCTTAATACCGGCGATAACGCTGCGAAACGGATGGAGGCCATTCGCGATGCTGCTGTGCTGGCTGGCGGTCCAGACGCAAGGGACTTGCCGCAGCTGGCCGAATGGCTGAGTCACGACGACGCAACGGTGCGGTACTGGGCAGCAACAGGAATTGGCAATCGTGGAGACAGCATTGTTTCGCTGTCGAAAGCCACTGACGCGTTAGGGGTTTTGCTGCAGGACGAATCAGAAAACGTTCGAATCGCGGCCGCTCGGGCATTGATGGATCTGGGCCACAGGAGGCGTGCTCTGCGAACGCTGTCGCAGGTCCTGGACGGCGGGACTCAGTGGGCGCGTGTGCACGCTGCCATCGTGCTGGATGAATTGGGCGAGGCGGCTCGCCCGGTGATTAAGGCAATGAAGCGCAATAAGGTCAACCGTGATGGTTTTGTGGCCAAAGGTAAATACGCTGTTCGTGTGCTGAACAAGGCCCTGAACGATCTTGAGGGCACGCACAACACCGTTCCTTAAGCGGGGATGGCGCGCCATGGACGGAGTTCTGGAAACTGGCGTGTCGAATCTGCGAATGAACCAGGGGACTAACGTCCCCCGCTCGCCGGAACACCGGCGAGCCCGGCACGTCAGTGCCTGGATTTTGCCTGCCTCTGGTTGTCGGACTTGAGAAACGTACCGACAGCCGGCTGCCTTTTATGAAACGTCGTCGTACAATTCGCTGGCAACGTCGCATTGATTCCCCTGTTTGACGAGAACTTTCAGTCATGTCGCTTCCAGCGTTCAGCGTTCGCAACTCGGTACTCGTGAACATGCTGATGCTGGTCATTCTGGTGGCCGGAATCTTTTTTGCCATCACTCTGCAGCGCGAGATGTTTCCGGAATCCCGGCCGGACAAATTGCTGGTGTCGGCCGTCTATCCCGGCGTGCAGCCGGAGGACGTGGAGAAGGCCGTTACCATTAAGATCGAGGAAGCTCTGCGCGGGCTTGAGGG
>LWDU01043768.1_pt2 | contig 14577 bp, 13 predicted proteins | sample 727161 | NCBI WGS metagenome assembly LWDU01 (sample SAMN04566230, study PRJNA314399) | hydrothermal vent metagenome | isolation source: deep sea hydrothermal plume seawater | place: Mexico: Gulf of California, Guaymas Basin | collected 2004-07-11 | reverse complement strand
ACTCAATCCCGCCTAGTAATACGCATCTATAGTTAATTATACCAGTCGTTAAAACTAGATTTAATTACTTATAGCTTCCAGGTCAGACCGGTTGCTTCCTTGAATCGTTCGGCTGCTACATTTTTTGTCTCAATAAGCTTATGGACTTTCTTAAGAGACGCAGCGTCTTCAAGCAAATAATTATATAAGTCTTTAGACGCATTAAAAACTTCACCCAAAGCATTGGTTTTTTCACCTTCACGAACAAGACTGTTAAGTTCTGTTCCTTGAAGTAAGGCCTGTGCTGATACAAAAGTTATTTTATCAAATCCGTTCATTGAATACTCCTGTATCTAAATATCAAGCACTATTTAAATCTTCTTAAGCCGGGTGGCGCAGTAGGTCTATTTTTACCTAATAAAGCATTCATCTCTGGATCTTGTGAGTGTGAAGCATGATGCGGGGGATGATTCTTCTCAGCTGCTTTATTAATTTCTTTTCCTGTTCTCTCAATAAACCACATTCGATACTTTATAGGAACATTATAGGATTCAGCATAGGAGAATCCCAGATAATACATTAAAAGAAAGTGCTGCTCTAAGAGACTCTCTCTATCATTCGGTGTCAGGCCAAAAAAAGCTCGCGCCGAGCGGTACCCCCAGTTCCGAGGTTTCTCCGCAAGCGGGGCACTCGAACCACGATTTTAAATCAATCCCAGGTTCATTCTCATCAATAAACTTTCGAAGAGCTCTCGAATCTCGAGCAGGCATATTCCTGACAAAGTTATTGATCTTAGCTCTATCGGACACGTCGGCGATTTCAATAATTGCATACTCTAAACGTGTTGTAATCATGTTATCGGCTAGCTGGCCCATTTTCTTTCTTCTAGCGTCGAGCTTCTGCATTTCTTCTTCATCAGCGCCAGTCAGGAACTTAAATTTCACTACCTTCTTTGTGTACGGTAAAGTGAACTCAAAAACATTTTCCCCTGAATGTGCGGGATCTACCCCTAAGCGATCGATTGGGCACTCTGAAAGATCAAACTCATACTTAGATGAAGTTCCACACTCCGGGCAAGTTACTTCAGCTCTATAATCAGCACCATAGCCTGTAATTCTTAATGCTACCATTAAAGCGTTTCGGTCGCCAGAAAGTAATTCATTTGCCTTGATTCGCTTATCTATAAGACATGACTCTATCAAGTGTGTAATTACTGTCCCCTTTTTAATAAGCGCACGAGAAGTTAGAATATCTTCTTCTCTAGCTGTCATCGGCTTTATATCAACAGTTTCAGCACCACAAAGTGGGTGATCTTGTGGGTAACACTTTCCTAAAGAAGGTAATGGAACTGTCTCGTAAGGAATGTCTAGACCAAAGTCATCTTTCATTACATTGCTTATTGGCGCGCCAGGCATATTCATTCCAGGCGGCCCTGATTCGAAAACTTTATTGCTTTGTCTCTTTTTACCAGCCAAAATAACTCTCCTAGTAAGTTAGATCTTTTATTATTATTAAACTTTTGACAAGCTTAGTAAAACTATTTAATTAAAAATCTTCATACCGATTGTAGTCCGCGTCTATATCTGTATTGTTATACTCACTTACTAGACGCTCGTCTAAAAAAATAGAAATATCTTCAATAAAAGCACTAGTGATCACACTCTCGCTATAAAAAATATCAGAATCAGCTTCACTTACATTGATTCTTGCTGGAAAATCGCCAGGCATATTTCCTGGTGTTAAAGTCAGTAAACCACCTTCGTTATCAATAATTTCCAAAGGAATGCCAATAAGCTCTGGATAAGTTTCTGAGTTATTTATAGCTGCTGTGCAAGAACTATCTATACGTTTGTGAATCGACCATAATAATCTTTTGGCAATAGATTCTGACATATTCTTAGACATGATAAATCATAAACGGGGCACATATATTATGTAAAATATAAACACCCCTCACATACTAAAGACTCCTCTTTCGACCGATTGAAAAAAGAGGAGTCTCAAATAAGTGTTAGGAAGAATCAGTACTGAAGAACGCAGTTATCAAATCTGAGTGTCATAGCTATTTCAACCATGTCTGAACCGTCATATGACAAGTCATTAAAGTTAGCTTCTGTCAAAAAAGCTCCCTTGATATCCCAGAGCTCAACAACAGTTCCCACTGGATCTAATAGTTTAAGTTGACAATCCCGCTTATAGAAATCAGCATAGCCGGCACGACCTGAAACTGATTCAAAGTGAGTTCTTACCCATTCCATGACCTGCTGTGCTCCCGAAGGTGCAATTGGATCGTGAAGGGTTACAGACAACGTCCCAAACGTTGTCTTGCCTGCAATGTATCGATGGTGGTTTATCCAAGGAATTGCAATTTCTTCTGTAGTATATGTGGGTCGAGCTGCTGTCTTCATTAAGAAAGCATCGACTCCTTCAATCATGAATACCCACCGAAATTTTCTTTTGGGCTCAAATTTATTGGGTAGCATGTCCGTAACGGAAAGGGTATCAGCCATTTTTAGATTCTCCTGAAATCAGTCTATTGATAATTATATCGATCATGATGTTTTTCATCTATTATTAGACCTCAGCCCCAGCATTTGTGATCACAAAGTCAAGTGAGATAAACTCAGCAACTCTTGTGGGCTGGAGGAAGATCTTTCCTCTTAAGGTATTATTTTCAACATCAGCTTGAGTTGTTGTTGTTGTATCAATAACAACCTTGAACCTATCGAGGCCCTGTTGTTCCTGAATCCTAGTAAGGATTGGTTGAACAGCTGATGAGAACTTGGCGAGCGTTGATTCTCGGTTAGGCTCGAACAGAATGGTATTTCCAACAAGCTTAACTTGACGCCTTATCTCGATAAGTAAGCGTCTAACATTTACTCTATCAAGCGAAGATTGCGCTGCAAGAAGTGTCTTTTGACCCCAGACAACTATTCCAGAGCTTCCCGGGAATGACGTCAGCGGATTGATGTCAGAATCATAAACCGTATCTAAGTTAGCTCTGCTTAAGTTAACAGCAACCGTCCTTCCCTCAGTATTCGGATCGAGTGCACCTCTTGTGAAGCCTGCAGGTGCGAACCACGGATGAGCGACTGTGTCGTTCAGCGCGAATGCACCCAAAACAGCCACAGAGGGTGGTACCTGAACATTGACGCCCAAGAACGGATCTCTAATTGTCACATCAGGGAAGTATGCCGCGGCGAATGATGTATCTAGGCCGCGATCTTTAAATGCAGAGACTGTGTTATTGACGCCTGGATCCTGAACTGAGCCAGTTATCACTTTATTATCTACATCCCGCTCCTCAACGTCCATAATATACAGTGCATCGAATCTTGTCTCTACAGCTTCAATCGCCTTATTAGTGATCTGCTCGTGTCTAACCCCGGGGAGAGCCAATAGCTTGATATCTACATCAGACTTTGTACTCATAATGTCGAGTGCCTTGTCGTATGCTGAAACTGTCGGGCCGTCAGATTCTCCCTGAGTGCTATCATCCATTTCTCTCTTGATAGCTACGTTCTCAAATTTTGACTTAGCTTCATCAAAGATATTAACTCCATCAAAGCCACCCTGAAGAAAGAAAGTATATTTTGCATATTTTCTGACACCTGAATCGCTTAGGTCGTCTGCAACGCTTAGCCCTCTTGTCTTTTTACTTGCATTTACTTGAATTCCTCCGGCTCTTATATAAGATGAGCTGTGCCACTGTTTCACGTCTGGTAGACCTGATGAGCCTGTTCTCACCTTGATGTTTTCTAGAGAGAATAAATTGTACTGGAAGTTGTCCGCGTCAAGTTCACCGTAGTATGCTGATGAATCCTTCCCGGCATTATTTCCTGCCCATGCGGCCTGATATGTCTCTTGCCATCCGGGCATATACCTCGTATAATTCTTTAGGCCTGCATTTGGCTTCGTTGACTTGTTAGTCTCAAGTGCATTGTCTACCATTTCAAACTGAACACCCCAATAGTAGGCTGAATCTACCTGCTCTTTTGGCGGTCTTCCAACTTTTATATCCTTTCTGTACGGAACTGGTAATGTTTGAGCTCTCTTGTACATCGTAGTATACGGTAGAGATGATGTGTTTGCCACGGGAACGTTAAGGCACTCAGTTCCAGAAGTAACCAAGTGATAAAAGCCTCTAAACCCTACTGGGAGTGCTTTTTGATTAATGATGCCGTCAGTCACGTCAGTGGCCATTTCAACACGAATGTAACTTGAATTATTTGGATGCTCTCCATCGTAAACAAGCTTTTGTGCCCCTAGCTTCTTATCAAAATCAAACTTAGCACTCTTGTCACCAATCACTCGAGATATATAACGATCAGACATTGGATTGAGCGATAGACCTCTGTACTGCTCCAAAACCTTTCTATCTGAGTCGGTATCATTAAAACTTCTTACAAGCAGATCAAATTGACCAAACTTATCTATGCTGGAATTAGAATTTTTAATACTTTCAATCGAAATCTTGAATAAGTGATTCGCATATGTTCCATCGTCTCTTGAGTGAATCTTAAATAGGTTCTTTGGAACACCTCCGAATTTCTGTGAAATAACCCAAGAAGATCTGGGCGAGCGATATCTTGTTTCGAACCCTTCGTAATTCGGTGCCTTGTTTGAAGCATTGCTATTTCTTGCCAGGGCCCCGGTTTGTATGAATGCACAATCCTGATAAATTGGGACGCCGGCGCCGGCATCTGAACCGTTTCTCTCAGTGGCTCCCTGGACTAGAACACCCGAGCCGGTCGGGATAGCCATGGCCGGATGTATATCCCAGTTTGCGTAAAGCAAGTGGCCGGCTTGTTCTGTCTTCAATGGGTCAGTATTGAATACATTTGACATATAGTTGCCAGCGTCAGGATCAAAGGAAGATGTGAGAACGTTCTGATACTGGCCTGTTCCCTTATGACCATTAAGAATGAGAACAAACTCTTGTTTTCCATTTCTAATATTGACTGAGCCAGTTACACCACCGAAAGGTCCGGCTGTTGTAGCTGTTGTAGTTTTTGCCGGGGTCTGATTATTAGATACAGGGCCAGTTGCTGCGCCAGATAATGTCAGTGTTACGCCGCTAGCTGCTAGAAGAACTCCACGGATTATAGGTGTTGAACCACCCGTGCCTCCGTCAAAGCCGCTAGATGAACCCTGAGATCCCGTAAGTGATACGTAGGGAGTCGCTCCTCCGATTAGATCGTTACCTGTAATTGATACGTTTCCGACCGGGCCTCCGATTGAGCTTGTCAACTCAACAGTTGCCGCACCTTCTACATAATTGACCGTCATTCGAAGCTTATTCCCGCCTCCGGATGCTGACCCTGTTGTTCCAGCAGACACACCAAAATTAATTGCGTGATGAATTGAAGTGTAGAGTGATCTTGCTAGTTTTGCATTTGAATCTACAGAACTGAACCCTATCGCTGTCGATGTTCCTTGAACATTTGTTTTAGCAGCCGCAATCGATGCTGAAAAGATATTTCCCATTCCGTCATGAAAAACTAATCCTGAGTCAGCAACTAAGGAAGCATATCTATCTACAGTCAGTTGAACTGCAGAATTTACAGCACCGATTTGTACACCTGGAGCGCTTAGAGCTGTACTGTTATTTGACTCTGACATGAATGTTCCCAAAAAGTACATTCTGCCTGGTACGCCCAGCTCATTTGCGTATGGGTTGACAGCAACATTTCCGGTTGCTTGAACTTGTTTAGCACCAACAACGAAACCTGCATTTGTGACTTTTCCATCAGATGCTTTTGTCTTTCCGTCTCCGGAGCCAAGAACCCTAAGGTAACATACTGCTTGAGCATTTCGAAGCCACTCGACAACAGCGAGTGGACCAAATTTTTCAGCATCTGTCGCGCCGAACTCGGCTACAAAGTCTTTAAGTGTACCCACTACCACCGGTACAAAGGCTGGGCCTCTATTGGCGGTACCGATAATGCCTGCAGGAACACCCGAGGGTGTCACGCCTGAAGGGCCTGATAGATCGATCTCTCTCGTGCTTACGCCTGCGCTTTTAAAAGTTAATTCTGGCATTCCCCAGTTCTCCTATCAAAGTAATTCATTTCATAACTATTCATTAGACAAAACTTGCACCTGTTGTATCAACAATAAAGTCGACTGAAATAAACTCAACCGTCCTTGTTGGGACAACAACAATGCGTCCATTCAATCTATTTGCTGAAACATCTTCAGCTGTGTTATTAGTGTCATCCATCACAACTGAGAATTTTTCAATTCCTGCCTGCACTTGAACAAGCGCTAAAAGAGGTACCACCTGACCCACAAATCTAGATCGTGTCTCTGGTGTGTTTTGCTCAAATACAAATCTGTTTGCAATATTAGAGATAATTCTCTTAACTTCCAACATCAACCTTCTTACATTTACTCTGTCCAGTGCGGACTTAGAAGCTTGAAGGGTCTTTTGACCAAAGATTACGTAACCCTCTCTTGGGAACGTTGCGATTGGATTAATTCTTGTATCATAAAGTTCGTCCCTATCACCTGCATTAAGTCTTACGTCTACGTTTGACACCATGTCAAGGGCTGCTCTATTAAATCCAGCGGGTGCAAACCAAGGGTAAGCAACCTTATCATTGTATGCTAAGGCAGCTATAGCTGGAACAGAAGGGGGAACTTTTACTTTTCTTCTATTGTATGGGTCGTCTATAAATACATCTGGGAAATATGTCGCTGAGTAACTGTTATCAATTGCCCTGCTCCCAAACTCTTCGGCTGTCTTCTGAACATCGGGTTTTGCCGTGGAATCATCGAAGAGCCTATTTCCATCTTCATCATATTCAATCAAGTCCATGAGGTACATTAACATGCTATAATCGCGAGATCTCTGAGCTGCGTAATCTGTGATAAAGGCATCTCTTATCCCCGGTAAGGCGAGAATATTAGTGTTAACAGTCATTTCATCTGTCATAATCTTAACAGCTGTACGATAACTTGCGACTGCGTTGTTATCTTTCCCTGTTCCGGCAATATTTTTAGCATTTCCGCTTGTATCAACAAGTCCGGGCGAAACAAAGCTAGTGTTAGCACCGCCGTTTGTATCTGTTGAAGCAGATCGATCATTCATCTTCTTGGCATTAACGTCAAGAATGTTGAGGCCGTCGAATCCGCCGTAGAAGAATGTTGAGAACTTGGCCCAGCTGGTGAATCTATTAAAGTATACTGAAGCTGTCAAGTTTACTAGAGTTCCCAAAGTTACTCGTAGCTTTCCGGATGAATCCTTTGCCAAATAATTACTAGGATCGGGTGTCACATTTCTAAGATATGCGGCACCTCTCATATGCTGGCCGGCTGATGCCGTAAAGTTAGATACGAGAACCGTGGTTACCTTCTGGGATGCACCTACAAAATTACCGAATGCTACCTTAGCTAGAGTAAACTTGTTATCACAGAATGCATCTGCGGATGATCCCGTAACAAGCATATCGAGTTTCCTGATGCCCATAAATTTGGCATAGTTCTCAAGTAGCTCATTTCTCTGGGATCCGTTATTGGGTTTAAACGAGGCGTTGGATATTGATCCTGTTTCGGGCACCCTTTCAAACTGTACACCCCAATAAAACCTGGAATCGGCGACCTCGTTCTTTCCTGGTAAGCCTGGAACTCCATCGTCATTGGTGTTAGAATATTCGCCCTTTGTGACTTTGAACCTAAGCGGTATTGGAGGCAAGATAGACCCAGAAAGACCACATTGAGCGATTGACATTGCTAATCTTCGCTTCTGTGTAGCTGGTGGACCTGCTTTTGCTGATCCGTATCCGGGAAGTGCTGTAGAAGTATCTGTCAATGTATCTGACGTCTTTAATAGCTCCATTCCGCGGAAACCAAAGGGAAGCGCTGAAGCCGGAACCATGCCAGACTCGACTGCATCATTCATAACAACTCGAACAGAAGTTGACTTATTTGGATACTTTCCATCAACAATAATGCGACGTTCTTCTTCATCCTCTGCATCGAAATTGTAATAAGCTTTCATGTCTCCAATAACAGCGGCTACATACCTTTCTGATCTTGGATTTAAGTTGCACTCGGGATAACTCTCAATTACCTCGGGTGCTGCGTCTGTATCAGTAAAGTTTCTTATTTCAACTGTAAACGTTCCGTAAAGATTTCTAGGATCGTCTGATTTCCTAAGATTTCTGATTGAAAGCTTATACCGTTGATTTCCCCACGCGCCATCTGAAATTGTTTCGAAGTGAAACAAGTCGTACTCTGTTCCACCGAACATCTGAGAAATTATAGCTGGGGTCGTTGGTGACGCAAATCGCGTGTCATACCTGCCGTAAAGATTTCTGAACGCAGTGGACGTATCTCCACCGTCAGACGTAGTACTAGCAGATCCTGAAAGAATTGCTACATCATTAGACCCGCCTGCAACCTTTGCAAGTTCTGGATCCACGGGGAAGTGAGCATAAAGAAGATGCTGCTCTTTCATAAAGCTCCCCGGGTCTGTATTAAGAATGTTTGCAAGATAATTTGGATCAGAGGGATTTAACGAGCATGACAAGATCTTGATTCCCTTCTTTGAATCAGTCACAGCAAAATCTGCACCTGCTGATGAAGAAATTACAAGTTTAAACAACCCTTTATTGTCACCTGTCCTGATGATTCTGGCTGAGTCATTCAATGCCAACCAGCCGCTATGTGCAGGTGTCGCTTGTCCTGAGCCGTCCAGTAGCATTATTCTTGTTCCTGAGGGTGTTAAAATCATTCCCCTAACAAGATTTACGTACTCGGGTTCAGCCCAGAGCCCTGTATCAAACGATGAATTATCTGTAAACATCGGTAGTGTGATTGACTCACTAGCTGAAACATAATGGCGTGCTGCAATAAATTGAACTGTGCCTCCATGTCTCGAGTCCTGACCGGGTTCAACCTTGGAGTTCACTCGGAAACCGGCATTTTTTACAGTCCCCTTAGTCTTAGTTGTAGTCATATCATCAAGCGAATCATTGGCGCCTGCGCCAAGTACTCTTAAGTAAGTTAAAGCATTTCTGTGCTTAAGAAATTCTCTTACCGCATATGGACCAAATTTTTCCGGGTCCACTCCACCAAATCTTGTTCTAAAGTCCTCAAAAGTCCCTATTGTGACAGGGACGAACGCCGGTCCTTTTTCAGAAGTACCGATGATGCCTGCAGGTGTTCCCGTGGGACCCTGAACAACAGGCGCTACATCAATTTCTCTCTCAAAAAAACCAGGTGAACGAAAAGTTTGCTCAGCCATTACTGTATACTCCTCGAGTAGTTACATTATAAATATTCACGAACAGGTCAAAATACCCAACACCATTGTCGTTAGATAAAATCAAGTTCAAAACTAGATCATTAACAGCCATCTTCTACCTCTGACGTTAGATTTAAGTCACCCAAATCCTCATTAATAAGTCCAGACATAACTGACTCTCCTGTCCTAGAGTCAGACGATAACACTTGTAGATATTGGGGTTTGTTGTTTCCGGAAAACGGATTACGAATGTATACTTTTAATTGTTGAAGAGGTCTTCCTCTCCATGACTTCGGGTTTCCGTCTCGATCAAGGATCTCAACTTCTCCCAAAATAAAATCATCAGGGCTGGAAGATCCGACCGGAGAATCTCTGCGGCCGCTAATGTTGATCTCAGCTGATTGTGATTCCATACCAAAATTTACAACTGGCGCAGAAAAATAACTTCTAAACGGGCTTCCCAGACCCGCCGGATCATTTGCTACTAAATAACCATCGACGACCACAGAAAAAGAATAGCGTACGATTCGCTCCTGATCAGTGAAGTCATCAAAGTTATTTCCATCAGAAAAGTCATCTTGAACGTAACCTACGAACCAGTAGCCCTTATCGGTAGTTAGCTTAAAATTATTTCCCGGTGCATGATAAGCAATCATCAACTGCTCAATCATAGAGTTCATATGTGTCGTATATTGAGTCCAGAATGTTACCTCGTAAGTCATTCTAACAAACTTTGGAAAGGGAACGGTGATCAACTCATAAATATTGTCACCTATGCAGTGATTTAAACCTGCTGCAGTCGGGCCAGACTTGTATTCTCTATTGCCCACTGTTCCAGGCTTAGCAACGCCCACTGGATCTTCTATATCTGAGACATGATTTGAAGTGGCCACATTATCTTGATTTGTCAAATTTTGTTTATTTTTGCTATTTTGATAATTGCGATCTTTAGCAGATAGTCTTCGCTTAATAGTCAGATCTCCAATATCTCGACCTCTTGCAGCTTGACTAATTGACTGACTTAAACCAGATCTACGTATTGATATTAAGGGCAAAATTGTTGCTCCATTACTATCTCTTATTGGCTTTTTACGCTTAACTAACGCAAATCGTTCGCCTGTAGCAAAAATAACTGGAACTGGTAACTGCTTATTTTTTTGTGAGACTGTCATTTGAAGTGTCTTATCAAAAAACTCAAACATTGATTTGTCGATATCTTCAAGTCTACATTCAGGAATAAAGAAATCTTCGGGTATCGTGTCTCCGTCATACCCGGTAGGAAGGCGCTTTGATCCATCAACGGAATCCCGATTCTCATATGTTTGAGTCGCTGTTTGCGGTTCTGATATTCTTGTAGTATCACTCATATCATTTACTCGTCATAAAAAGATGAACCTGATCCTGTTGCATCACCTTTAGATGACACCTCTTTCGGTTCTGTTAATGGTTCTTCTAAAACACCCTTATCCTGGAGTGCTCGTTTATCGCCCGTCTCACCTTGTTTATTATTATCAAATCCTCGTTGCTGAACAAATGTATCCTGAATTGCGCCCGGATCAGACTCACCCTCCGTTGTGGGTCCGAGGATCTTAGCAGTAAACAGACTCTTTCTTGCTTGTCTACCTACTAGTTTCACCCCGGTTTTGTATTCTACTTGACCGTATACTTGTTTATCAAATATCACAGAAGTTACTTCAAAGAAAATTTTACCATAACTAAAAAAATCGCCCTCTGACACTTCTATACCTTTATCCAGAAGATCTCGATAGTGAACAAACACCTCTATTCCATAACGCTCTTCTGAACCGAATTGGTTGGTTTTCACCTCTTCGGGTGACCAAGTCACTAGTGCATCGAGCTCCAGAGGGTTCTCAAATACCTTCTCCGGGGCTTCTTCGTAAACCTCGTGAATCTGTGTTTTAGTTACAGAAATAGAGTAATAAAATATCTTCTGACCAATAACGTCTTTTATGACTTCCTTTGTAAGGTCTGAGATCAGATCTATTTCTCGCGGTGTTATAAAAAGTCTAGCCATCAGTCATTATCCCATTATTATCGCTTTACCATTGGGCATGGGAATCATGCTTAACTGCTTTCTAATGTTCGCTGATCTTTCAGCATCAACTTCAACGATCTTATCGTAAGTCATAGATTCGAGCATTTCTCTAAGTTGTGTTACTAGGGCTTCTTTTTCTGATTTCGCATTTGTAACAAGATCTGTGCCGTTTAGTTGAAGATCACCACCTGGAATTGGTACAGAGCTAAACTTAGACCGAATTAATCCTAGTAGTTCTTTAGACAGTGCCAGTGTGTACTGACGAATCCACTGTTTCGCCATACTGTTAATCTTAGAATACGATAACACACCAAACGGAATATTTGACATATTAGAGACTCCATAGATAGTATCGTCTCTAAAACTAGGATTCAATGGATCTGGCGCAAATGAGACTCGTAAAAACATTTTCTTTGGATCTTGCTGAGTTGGCTTGGGAAAAATTCTTATATTTCTTCCGATAATTTGATATGAGTAATTTGATCGTCTAACTTTTTGCGAAACTTTGAGCTGGCTGGCTCTTAAAATATCTTCGAATACGGGGAGCACATAGAATATTGTTTCCGGTGTAAACGACTCAAAACTAAACTCATTATTAAGATAGTTGATAGCTGATGTCGTATCAAAAAATCTATATGCTTGCGTTGGATTGTAATGAAAAACCTCTCTAATTCGCATTTTTGAACGATGTGCATTTTGTGAAGAAGTAAAGAGAACGTTACCAGCTTCATCTTTAAGATCACTGTATATGTTGTAATCTTGCTTATCTTGGACTAACTGAATTGAACCTGAAACCATATCGTAGGATCCACCGATTCCTGCTTCCATAGCATACGGCTCTGCAAATCTTCCTAAGAATTCTAAATTCTCTCTTGGGTGCTTCTGCTCAGAGCCAGACATGCTACCAGTCGCTAGTCCTAAAAAGTTATTCAATTGAGACTTTGTCTGATATTGATTGACAAGATTACTGTACTCAAACATTGACTCTTCGAAATTTGCCCATATTTGTTTTTTTGTTAGCTCAACAGATAGAATATCATCTCCAAGCTTTCGCTTGACAAAGGTTGCCATCTTGTTTGCATCAGATTGAAACTGTGAGTCATCATCGAATGTTCCAAAAGGAGTCGGACTAGTTGTGTTAGCAAAAGTTGCCATTGCAGTTTAGCTCCTAAGCTATTCGATTATAAATATAGAAAGAAAAGGCTAAATTCCTTTTAAGCATAACTGCCCTGAGCTGCCTCTTGGCAATGTGGGTTGTCTACAGATTGTGAAGAGATATAATAAAAAAAATTTATTTTTTGCTTATCAAGGTATGTAAAAATCATGTTCTGGGGACCAAAATGCGCCCATGGGCGTTACAACAAACCACTTCTTATCAATCATTAGACAATGGTCAAGCTTAATAATTTTTTCATCTTTAATAATCAATATACCGTAGTAACCATGAGCCTGGCCTGCACTAAATTTTACTAACGTACCAATATAAAGATTTTTTGAAGACACATAATAAATATCCAAAAAAAACCGCCGGTCCCAAAGAGACCGGCGGTAGTTTAGAATGTAACTTAGATGAATTACGCAGAAGCGCTCTCAACGAAGTCAGCAGTCCCAACGACAACTTTAGAGTATCCTGAAAGGTGCCAATGTGTGCCGTCACAAAGTAACGTCAGGCGTGCACCATTACAGTCAGTTCCTACAGAAGCATCTTGCGTGATCTTCGAAATACCATCGAAATCCAAGACAGTGCTGTTAGCTCCACCTCTGACCATGTAACCGAAGATGTCGGTACCGTTGGCACCAGTCGTGATAATAGTATCAGCACTGGAATGGCCAGCATCAGCAAGCCAACAGAAATCATAATAGACACCAGCAACTGAAGTGGATGCTGTTGGAAGTGTAATTGTGATAGTTGTTGCTGTAGCTGTGCTAGGATCAAGTGTGATCAATGATCCTGACTCTCCAACAGCCAATGTTCTGGCTGTAGTAGCCGCATTTGTTAACGCGATGACTTGCTTTTTTACCGGCAACTCGCAATATGACCCGGCCTTCTGATAAAGACCCTTTGCAGTCGTGTATAGTACTTTAGGCATAATTTTCTCCTTGTGTTAAGAATTTTTGTCCACATGCTTCCGATGCTAACGTGTGGGGTCCGTCATTATGCATGCATCGGGCTTACCTGTAAGTATTCCAGTACACGAGAAAAATTAGCGCTAATCTTTGACTATTAAGCCTGCACTTCTAAGCTTATTTGATAAACTCTTTGGTCCCTGACGTAGCTCAGACCTAAACTCTGTATCCAAAATAGTCAAAAGTTTATCGACTTTTTCTTCAAGTGTTCCCAATCTATCAGGCGATGTTATTTTTGTAGCTGCCTTCTTTGTCGCTTTCTTTGTTGTAGTTGTATTTGACGTGCTGCTTGTGCTAGCTATCTTTTTTGATGTTGTACTACGCTTCGTCGACGTTGCTGCCTTCTTAATTGTAGTGGGTGTCTTAGTAATCTTTCCTGATGTGCTTGGCATGTGACCTCCTTTAGTCGTTGAAATTATAACCAAAATTATCTAGAACGTTTTTAAAATAATTGCTTACTAAATTAAATGAAGCCACATCATAATAATCCTGGTAAGCAAGCGGTGATTTTCTTATCCCATGTTTAAGGTGGGGTAAGTTTATGGGGCCGAGTCCAATGCGGCCGCAGAGTCCTGAGAACTCTACATCTAACTGCTCATATTTTAGAATATGATCAACTGGATGATTATAAAAAAGATCGTATCTCGATGAAAACCACTCGAGCACCATTTGATCTTTTCCTGTTGTATTAAACTGTGCATAAGTTTGAAGAAATGTAGAAAATTTATTTTTTAAAGTTCCCGATCTATCTTCTGCACAAGGTTTTAATACGTGTTCCTGAAGTGTTGTATCGGGTGAATAAAATGCCCACCAAAAATAACTAACAATTGCATCGTATGGATTTCTTATTGTAGTAAACTTCAAATAATCGTTGTATGAGTCTCCGCATATAGTAAAAAACTCTTCTGGAGGCACGTGTTGATGCCACACCTGCCTATATCCCAACTTATTATTTCTTTCCTGATAACCGAGCGATGATTCCTCTTCATATGGTGAGCCCGTCAAGATATCGTCTGTGCCGCAAAACGGAGTCAGAGCAAGTTCAATACTTGAGCCGGCAGATTTCATCTGTTTAAAAAAGATAAATTTATGTCGATGAGATAGAATCATGAAGCTATCTTAACACACTCAGTATTTAAATAAAATAAAACGGGCGGCCAAAATT
>LWDU01036665.1_pt1 | contig 14577 bp, 8 predicted proteins | sample 727161 | NCBI WGS metagenome assembly LWDU01 (sample SAMN04566230, study PRJNA314399) | hydrothermal vent metagenome | isolation source: deep sea hydrothermal plume seawater | place: Mexico: Gulf of California, Guaymas Basin | collected 2004-07-11 | reverse complement strand
GCGGAGAAACCGGTCACCAGCATTGGGTGGGGTGCCTTCAGTTCCTGCAGTAGACTGACCAGCGTTAGAATCCCCGACAGCGTCACCAGCACATAAAGGACGAGACCGAGATTGCCCGCATTGAGCTACGGTCCACCTTGGCTGACGTGATAAGCATCCGCGCAAAGACTGAAGAAGGAATCATCACCTATTCTGTAGTCGATGAGTATGATGAATCCGAGTTTGAGTTGCCGATCGATGAAACTCGACCACCCTCACTCTTCCCTATCTTCATCCCCAAGAAACACTGACGGCACATAATTCACACGCGCCCAAACCGGCACACCTCCGTCCCCGTTCTGGAATAAGCTGCTCACATCCCCACTCAGCATCAATGCACACCGATCACTCAAATTCACCTCCGCCCCCACCAACCTCTCCGGCAACTCAACCAACCCACCCCCCACATTCGTCTCCGGCGTCTCTATCTCTATGCTCCCCTCCAACCCAAACTCACTCGACGCACTGATCACACTCTCACGCGACGGCAGAAATCCCTCCGCCATAATTGAGATATTACCTCCATCGCCTTGAATCGCATTGGCCACCAGTCCACTTCTATGCAGCACTAGGGTCTGCGGAGCGCTAATCTCTATGTTCCCTCCATCCTGTCCCGCTTCAGCACTCACAGTCCCTTCTGTCATGAACACATTCCCGCTGCCCAACAACCTCACACTTCCACCATCCCCAGCCGCCGAGGCCGTCAACTCACTTCCACTCAAATACACCTCCCCATCTGTACTCACTCGTATGTCACCCCCATCGGCCTGACTCGAACTCACCGACACTCTCGACCCCTCTATAAGCTCCAGCCGCTCTACCAAATCCAACTCTATGCTTCCCGCAGCTCCCTTTCCCACACTCGAACTGCTCACCAACCCTTCACTCAATTCCAACGAGGCACCGCTCACCCGGATCGTTCCCGCATTACCATCTCCGGCCGACGAGGCTGTCAACTCACTCCCACTCAAACGCACCTCCCCATCTGTATTCACCCGGATGTCTCCTCCATCCGCCTGGCTCGAACTCACCGACACGCTCGAACCATCATCAAGTGCCAATCGCTCTCCAAGGTTCAATTCTATGCTCCCCGCCTCCCCCTCTCCCACACTCGAACTGCTCACCAACCCTTCACTCAATTCCAACGAGGCACCACTCACCCGGATCGTTCCCGCATCCCCAGACCCTGACGTGCTCGTCACCAAACCGCTGGCCACCTGCTCACCTGTCTCCCCTCCCTCGATGTCCTTCGGGTCAAACCCTTCCCCAAGGCCAACAATCGTGGTCTCCACCGCCTGTATATCCAACGCCCCTGCCGCTCCCGCCCCACTAGCCGCGCTCTCTATCCGCGCCCCGTTGAGTAGCGAGATCGATCCTGACTCCACCGTGATACTGCTGCCATTGCCTGAACCGGTCGTGCTCCCAAAGATCAATGAATTATCCAGCTTCATCTCTTCCAGCTTGATCCCTATGCTGCCCCCTTGGCCCGAGGATCTCACATCGGCCACCACCGCCGATTTATCTATCAGCGTCATGCTGGCTGAGTTGATTTCTATCTTCCCCCCGTCTCCAGTGCTCAGCGCTCCGGCATAGATGGCCGAATGGTTTACTAGATCCAGATCCCCGGTTGTGATCACAACATTGCCCCCATCCCCACTGGTAAAGCTGTCGCTCGATATCTTGCTCCGATCAGCCAGCTTCAGGGTCTGGGCCGTTATCTCCAGGCTACCCGCATCGCCGTATGCCGAATCCTTTATACCTTGTTCAATGTCATACGCGTTGGGCTCGGTGTTGCTCAACAATGAACTGTTGCCCGACAATTCCAGTGACCCGGTATCAATCGTGATATCGCCCGCATCCCTCATCGGAATCACCGTTGTCGTCTTGACATAGCTCGAATCATGGATCTCAAACACCTTTGACGTGATGTCCACCGATCCGTTTTGATCCGTTTCAGTCTTGTTGCTGTAGTTGCTCTGGTACAGTTGAATGGTCTCGGTCGAAACAAACGATTTGCCCTTCAGTTTTAACTCATCCGATGTAATCGACACAGACCCGGACAGGGCATTGTCAATCTGCGCATTGCGCACATAACTGCCCTCTTCCAAATGCATCACGCCGGATGTGATCTTTATGTCCCCGGAGTCGCCGGCGGCGTAGGGATTGTGCTCTTCACCTTCAAGGACCATTTGATCCAGCCCGCTTTCAACCGCGGATCCTCCACTCATCGTGAGTCGGCTTGAGCCGATCGTAATGTCACCCGATTCTCCCTTGCTGAAACTGTAGCTGCCAATCCGCGAACCCTCATCCATGGCAATGCTGGTTGCAGCCACCTCAAGATCACCTGCCTTCGCGGCATTGGTTGATTTTGTGCTGATAAAGGCATCCTCCAGCGAGATCTCCCCGGATTGAATGTTCAAATCCGCTATTGGCTTATTACCCGTAATGTCACCCCCATGATTGGTGGCTACAATGTATGAATCCGGCTCCAAGACTAACTGTTGGCTCGAGATATTAATCGAGACCGAATCTGGATCCTTGGAAGACTTCCCAGAAGAACTCAGTGACTCAATGTAACTACCACCCCGAAGCGATAATGTGTCCTGTACCGCTAACTCACTGCCAAAGGTGGCTCCTACCGTTATTTCAGAATTATTGGCATCGAAATTCTTTGCCGCAAGGGATAGCGCTGGCGCCGTCATATTTACACCAGACAGAAAACGGACATCGCCAGTCGCTGAAATGATCGTTCTGTGATTCTTGTCTGCATTGTCGAGATTATCAAAGTTAACACTTGCTGCACTTACCGATTCATCGCCGGTTTGAAGGCCAAATGTAATATTTCCCGCCCTGAATTCATTAATCATTTCTCGGCTTGGCCTTTCATTTGCTGAAACAAAATTCAAAACACCCAACTCCAGGTTTTCCTCCGCAATAAACCTCACCGAACCCGTGTGTTCAATAGTCGGATAATATAAAGGATCCATCTTTAACGGATCCTGCCTGCTCAGTATGTTCTTGGCAGTAAATTTGATATCACTCCCCGCACCCTTCGGGGCATCAACGGCACCTAATCCCGCAATCCACGTGAACATCCAAATTTCACCAATATGGATGTCATTTTCTGCATTAAGGTTAAGCGTTGTCGCGTCTTGTGTCTTTTGAGTGCCAACGGCGGTAACGAAATTCTCAAGGTTTATGTCCTTGGCATTGATTGTGATATCACCATAACCCGCCTTTTCCGACTCACTTAATTTTACTTGTCGGTCATTTTTGGCCACATTGACAACGCGAACCTGCCTGCCATCAAAAGTATCAGCATTGATCTTGATTTCACCCGTCTTTCCCTCATAGGCCATTATCCATACGTCTGTGCTTGTATTCTGATCGGGGCCGTCCCCACTGAATCTTTCACTTTCAGGTAGGATAAAGCGTCCGAATGGAACAGCACCTGCATTCTCATCAGGGCCGTCCCCAATGAATGTCCCGGCATTAATGTTCAGATTACCGGCCCCTCCCTTTGTGTAGGAATTCACAAAAAAACTTGCTTCATCATTAGTAAATGATTTCCTGACCGTAATGTTTATATCCCCCGTCTGATGGGAATTATCACGGGATGAAATTGCTTTCCCTGCAACAGGAAGATTGTTGGCCTCAATCAGGGTCTTTATTGAATTTATTTGCCCACCATCAATGTTAATGTCCCCTCCATCTCCACCATGTGCAGTGGTGCGGATTCGACCTTCCGTAATGAATAAATCATTGGCATTAATATTGATATTTCCGCCTTCGCCGGCCTCTGGATTGATTGCATGCAATCCTGAAAGCCGGTTTATGTTCAATCTATTTGCCTGCAGGTTAATGTCCGCACCCCCAATCGTCGTCACCGCGCTGGCTGTCATGTCCACCACATTGCCAAACAGGCTGATATCCGATCGGCCAGCCTCTTCATCAGAGACGTAATCCTTCAGGGACGCCCCAAAAAGCTTGATGCTGCCCGTCAGTCGCTCGGGAGCCATTTCATAGATTGCCTCTCCGTCACTTAACTGGCCCTCTATGGCCCCTGTCCCACCAAAGGTGCTCCCATCCTTAAAGGCGATCGCATCAACCGCCCCCAGCCTTATCCCGGAGAATGTGTCAAACCCCGTATCCGGACCCAGCTCGAACCCCTGCTCGTTGATGAGCGTGATGTTGCGCCCCTTCTTGTTCGATTCAATCACGCCATTCAACAAAGATGCCTCCCCGCTGGTAATCCGGATGAACACATTGTTCACCTCCTCCGGAATATCCAGTATGGCAACCTGGTCACTGCTTAAATCCAAGGCCTTGAAGCTGTGGTAAAGATTATCCCCTTTAATTTGCCCAAGCCTCCTCGGGATGTACACCATCATGGTGGTCCCAAATCCACCCCCAATCCCGAGATTATCCGACTGGCCTATCGTTCCATCGGTCACCAATTCATGATAGACGACGGGGCCGATTGGTTCCTTCAATCCCCCAATGTGGCTCCTCTCCAGTGAGGTTGCCCCCCTTACATCAAGCGTGGTCACTCCACGTCGGCCATCGCCCTTCACAACCCCTCCTATTAGTGAATCTTTCATGGTCAGATCACTCGCTTTGACGTTGATATTATTTCCATTTGTGTCGGTGGTAAGCTGGGCCTCACTAATGGATACGATCTGGCTCTTGTCCAGTGTGACTGTTTTCCTGAAATCCAGGTCAATCAAACCAGTATGACCTTTTGTTTCATCCAATATAGCCACTGAACTATTGCTTGAATGCAAACCAGCACCCTTTAATTCGATTTGCATGCGTCCGATATCGGATAACGAGTTCCCTGTAATTCTCGAATCAACCAACGATATCTGATCTCGCGCATCTAAACGGATTGTACGTTTTCCTTCCTCCCAGCCTGTATCGTTCCAATCATGAGCGGGCCACACGTTGTGACTGACTATTTCAGAATTATTGATATTGATGTGCTTGGCCTTTATTTCCACATCTCCATTGCTCGTGGAGATAGTGGAATCATTGATAAGAGTGACTGACTCCTGAGCTTTAATCAGGGTCGTCTTAAAACCACCTAATGTGTCATGAGATTTTTGACCATATTTTTCACCCCATCGATCGATATAACTGTAATAAGAAAACTGATCAACCGTTGCATTATCCAGTATTATCCGCTCCCCTCCAAGCTCTAAGCGTGGCATTTCACTCCATATCTGGAGAGCGCCCACACTCAATTGGGAACCCTTCATGCTCAACAGATTTTCGCCTGTTATTTTCATGTAACCAGTTGTACTATTATCAGTGTCAGCCCAGGCTATTATTTTAGCTCCTTCGTTCAGATAAACTTCCGGAGCCTTTATCGTGATTGCCTGTATGCCCAACACGGCAGCCTCTATCTTGGTCGGACCATCTATTGTAACCGTATTTGAACCATAAATACCAATCCCCATGTTATTTATGGTTCCAGCTCGTTTAATGTGAACATTCTCCCCAATCAGGTTGATTCTGTTCGCCTCCATTAATGGGGTGATTCCCAGGTCACCTGAATCAATGATAAGATCCCCTTCAGCCTCTAGCTTAATAACACCACCGGCAGTTTTTCCCACACCACGGGTAACACTATTCCACCAGTCGATCGTACCACTAGCATCATTGGTGCGTATTTCTGTATCAATGATTTGTATATCTTCGCCAGCGTAGACAACAACACTTCCGCCCAAGGATTGGCCTATCAAATCAGTTGAACCGTTGCTCCTTATAATTAAATAAACAGGGTCACGAACTGCAATGTTATATTTTCGCGGCCAAGTCCCATCTCTTGAGCCTGGTGCAAGCCAAAAAGCATCCGAATCGTTGGTTTCGCCGGGCGCCAAATGTGAATCAAAATTGACCCCTGGAAACAGCTGCACAGAATCAGCTGTCAATTCCACCTGTGAAAAACCGTTAATAGACGAATCACCTGATAGTTGTATCGTATTTTTTGAATCAATTCTAAGGCTGGTCGGATAGTCTCCTTCTACTTTCTGTCCGTCTGCACTTCGCTTAGCATACATCGCGTTAAATTGACTCCCGAACACCCCCTCATCCACCATTGTTTCGCTCGATGAAATATGGATGTGCGGTGTTGTTTTGTAGTCATGCGGCTGATTAATATCTATAATGTTAAGCACCTCCTCAGGTAAAGGCACCATAGCAAAATGCCAATCGTCGTGATCAGGGTCATACTCATCATAAAGTGCGCCTTTATTTGCAGCCATTCTGGTTACCCCTTTTAAGCTTTTAGACTTGCTCAAATGTAATACTCCCTGGTTGTCAAATATTTCCCCGCTTTCCGAGTCCCAATAAACATTAAAAAGAAATTCTGGAATAAACAGGGGCGCATCCCATCCGATCCTCAGATAACTATATCCACTAATATCAACTTTGTTCTCAGTTTTAACCTCGATTTTGTTGCTCCCCAACAACCCGGACTTTCCCTTCATCAACAGGTCACCGGATGTCAGACTGATGCTGCCTTGCTCAACATAATCCGATCTCATCAATGATCGGTTGCCCATCGACAGCGATCCTGCGGAATTGATCTCTATTGAGTACTCCCCCTCAAACCGGCTGTTGTCCATCAATAGTCCTTCCGTATCCACCCTTACATGACCGGCCTTGAGAAGACTCCCATTCCCCATCTTGGTTTCACCTGCCACCCTTAATGAGATGTTGGTCGGCAAAACTCCAAGCTTGGGCCTTGCGATGATATTGACACTGGTACCACTGGATAATCGCTCATTGAACTTAAAGGAGCTTAATGCTCCCCTTGCATTATATTTCAAAATAAAATCCGCGCCTTCAAACGCCTGGCTCCCATCCACATACAATTCAAAGGACGCAACCTCCTTGTAAGGTGTTTTAGGTGGCTTCACAGTATTAGTTTCCCTTTTAAGAATGATTGTTTCAGAAAAAAATAGATTCTCTAACTTTGTAAAATTCTCCAATGCACCATGGTTGATTTCAAATGCATCAACCTCCATCTCGATGTCCGATGACTTGGTGGGATCAAATAGCTTGTCCGGCGGAACAAGGTTCACCGAATAAACACCTCCACCCGTTATCCTCGAGCTCTTCGCCCTGATGCTTATCGGGGCTGTCTCCGAAAGCCCCTCCGTAAAACCCAATACCCCCACCTTGTTTGAGAATGGCAGATCACTCTCGATTTCCTCAATAAAATCTCCCCGATCTATTCCGCTGTCCAATTGCTCCGTAATTGTCGTGTCCGTGATTGTTAATTGCCCGGTCAACTCAATTGATATCCCCTGATATTGATCGTGTTCACTGATCGTTTTATTCCGTATCTGGCTGTCCACGATGTCCAAGTTGTTCCCCTCTATTCTCACCCCAGTCGGCTTGCCCTCGGACTTGGAGTAGATCACCGAATCTTCCAGCTTGATGTCGCCCCCAACCAAACCCATCGGGTTTCCAACAATCAACTTGCTTCCACTAAACCGAATCGCTCCCCCAGGGTTATCCCCCAGAAACCCAAATGCATTCGGCGCGACTGAGGTAAACACACTCTGGTCCGGGTTCACCGCGTTGAAACTCCCCTCCTCACCCAGCTTGATGCTCTCCCTCGCACTGACCGTGAATGCCCCGTCCACATCCACCTTCGCATTCTCCCCAAACAGGAACCCCTTGGGGTTGAGCAGATACAGGTTGGCACCGGTAATCTCCGATTTGATCAGTCCATCGATCTCGGAGACCTTGCTTCCCGTCACCCTCCCCAGAATGTTCTGGATCGAATCCGGCCCGGTGAAGATGGCCGATTGCCCTGTCTGCAGACTAAACTCGGCAAAACTGTGAAACAGATTATCCCCCACCGTCTTGCCCAGGTTGTCCGGTATCTGGAAATTGGGCCCGTTCAGCGCCCCTCCACTCCCAAAGCTGCTATCAACCACCACCTGAGCGTTTGCTCCCCATGCCAACCACATCAGACAGACGGGTATTGCGGGCTTTTTTAACAATCTAACGAGCACGGTAAGAACGCTGTGGATTAACGCATGCTTTGGTACAAAGCCAGACAAAATTTAGTAAACTAACTATTACTGTATGAAACCAAAACCACTGCTGCGTTCAAGTCGCGGAGTGGGTTGGTTTAGTTGCCAGCGACTTCCAGTTCCTTCTTGGTCCTGCCGCCGTATTTTCGCTCAAGTCAAGCTCATCGAGTTTTTTCATCACGATGCCCACCGCGCCGTCCATCGCCTCAACCATACCGCCGTAGATCGGGCAGTCCTGCACTTGGCGAGCACAGAGACGCCGGTCAAAAATAAACCGATCCTTGGCCAAGCCGAATCGGCAGCGACTCGCCCGCGGGGCCGTGCTTGAGATTCGGATTCTGGCACGGCGAAAAAAACCGCCGCGCGGACTGCCGACATCCCATCCACCCTTGTTGATGTCGAAGCTGTGATCCGTCGGCCACGACCCCTTGCTGCCGAGATGCCATTTCCCGGCAAAGAACGTTTTATAACCGTTATCGCGCAGCACTTCGGCGAGGGTGATCTCCTAGGCACGCAGGTCCCGGTCATACTCGGCAGGCAAATGGGTGGCGTGGCGTCCGCGCCCGCTCCACACCTTGCCCGAGGCGTTACCGATCCAAGTCGTAATGCCGTGCTTCGGCGGGTATTTGCCGGTGAGAATGCTGGCGCGCGAGGGACTGCAAACCTGGCACGTCGCTTAACCACGGGTGAACTTCATGCCGACGGCGGCGATGCGGTCGATGTGCGGGCTCTCGTAATAAGTGGACCTCTCGTTGCTAAGATCACGCCAACCTAGGTCGTCGGCAGGAATGAAAACAATGTTGGGCTGCCGCTTGGCCTCGGCTGAGGCATGAACCTGAGCTTGACCAAGCGAAAGGCAAACAAGTTAAATCGCGGAGAAGGATTTGAGCTTCATCACAGTTTTGGGTTCGAAAAGTTCAAGCCAAACAGGGCGGTGCGGAAATCAACACGTTTCTCGGCTAATCACCATCACGGATTTGCTTGTAACCAATGTGCAATTGCCCGAACCTTCGATATGCGCAAAACACTCAACCCATATATGGAATCCTTTCGAAGGATAGCTTTAACTGTTGTGGTATTTGTTCTTGCGGGCTCCGCCAGCTTGAATGCGCAGGGCACGGCAGTGTCTACCAGCAAGGCCAAGTACACCGCAGGCGAGTCGATCACGGTCAACTTCAGCGATGGCCCGGGCAATCCCGCGGACTGGATCGCCCTGTATCGACCGGACGCGACACCGGGAGGTGAGTGGAATAGCATCGAGGTCACCGACCCGCCAGTGATCCGCGATTTTTACGATGATGGCAAGGGCAGTACACTCTACATGGCTGAGGCGGTATTCACAATGAAACTTGCGCCCGCCGGCAATGAGGTTGCCGGTCAGGTGGTTTACGCTGACCCGCCCGATGCTTGCGGAGATCTAAAAAACGCCGAGGCGCTTAAGGGAAACATCGCGCTGGTGGACCGTGGCGGCTGCATCTTCCAAGACAAGGTTCAGCGGGCCAGGGATGCCGGCGCGCTGGCGGTAATCGTGGTCAACAACGTGGCCGGGGCGCTGGTCACTATGCAGGCGGCGGAGGGTGTCACGGTGGACATCCCGGCGGTGATGATCTCCCTTCAAGACGGCGAAAGGCTGAAGAAACATTTGACGGGCGGCCTGCATGTAAAGATTGGCCTGGTCTGGGCGCACGTAGGTGGCACCACCACGCCCGGTGAAGATTTGACCGACGGATCGGTCACCTTGGATGGACTTGATGTGGGTGATTACAAGGCCATTTTCTTTGAGGGTGATGGATACACCCAATTGGCCAGCACAACGTTCTCTGTTGAAGCAGCCGAGCTGCCAGACATCACAGACATCACCATCCTTCCGCTGGGCGCCGTGAACGCGCGGAAAGGCACCGGATTGGACGGGCGTTATTGGCAGGCCAGAGCCAAGACGATCAACAACCTGCGAGACACCGGTTTGAAGATCATTACCGGTTCGCACCCCACGGCCACGTTCAGGGCGACTCATTTGACCTATCAGGGTGGCAATGACCTGACGACGGCCCGCAAATGGTTGACACGTAGCCGTACCTATGTCGGCAGCAAGGGCAACATGGACGACGGCATTTTAAGCTTCACCGGGTATATCCGCATCGACACGCCTCCACGCGGTATTGCGCCAGGTGAAGTGGTGATTCGTTCCGAGTCCGATGACGGCTCGATGGTTTGGATCGCGGGCACAAAGGTTGTCGACAACGACGGAAGGCACGACGCCCCAGGGCCGACTCCGGACGGGACTTACAACTTCCATACCCCCGGTTATTATCCGATCGAAATCGCCTGGTTCAACAGCGACTCGACCAATAACGCTGGCGATCATGGTGACGCGAGCCTCAACGTATTGGTAAACGGCAATCCGTTTCCTAAATCGGTCCTCTACACTGCGGCGAATGTGGGCGCGGTGGCCATAGCGGCTTCCTCGATCACCGAGGCAAAGGGCGATGCCGGTTTGGCAGGCGCGTATTGGCACACTGACCAAGGGGGACTGCAGTTTGGCGAGGGGCCGCGGATAAACAGCGAAGGGTATATAATCCGCGACACCCCAATCTTCCAGGTTAAGCCGAAAGACGACCAAGGTCTGGTGATGCTTGGGACGGAGCCGCAGGGGCGGTTCATCTCCACCACTATGAGCTACACCGGCGAAGACCTGACGCCGATCGTAAGTTGGTTGGGGAAGGATGGCAAATCGTTCACCGGCATCGATGACGATCTGCAGGATGCTCTGGTGCAATTCAAAGGCTTCATCAACATCAAGAAAGCCGGTCAGCATGACTTCCAGAGCGCGTCCGATGATGGTGTGGTGGTTTGGATTGGCAATCAGAGGGTTGTGAACAATGACGGCGGGCACGGCGCGCCGGGTCCGACTCCGGACGGCAGCGCCTTTTTCCCGGTGGCGGGGCTCTACCCGATCGAGGTCGCGTGGTTTAACGCCGGTTTACCCTACGGCTGGAGTGGCGACGCAAGCCTCTCCCTGAAGATGGACGGTCGCACCATAAGAAATCTCATCTGGCAACCCTATGCCGGTTCTGCTGTGCCGACCCTTAGCATTGCACGGAATGCTGATGGGACCCTAACGGTAACCTTTGATGGAAAGCTCCAGGGTGCCCCTACCGTGAACGGACCTTGGCGTGACTCCGGAGTGACAAGTCCGGTAACAATACGACCGACCGGTAGGACGCTGTTTGGTCGTGCGGTGAAGTGATCAGCGGGAGTTTCATTGTTTCTCGGCGCTCCACTCCCGCCGCGGCCAGCGATTAAACCACTTTTGCCAATTTTTGTAAGAGTCCAAATCCATCAACAGTCTAAGCCTCCCATAAAACTTTAAGACCCCCGCCCCCCCCATTTGCGCCTCCGCTCTAATCCGCCTATTATCTGCCCATGGAGGAAGCAGATAAACGCAGGCGACCGTGCACCAAGAAATTCCGACCAGGAGGTGTTTCGTTATGTTCAAAGAGAATGCAACAGATGGAGAAAGAATTGAAGCAGTTGAAAAGTATTTTGATGAGCTTTTAAGGGACCTCCTTGGGGGGCTTTACTGCGAGCACAAAAACGTGGACGGGAAAAACATAGTCCATGCACATATCAATTATACCGCTGAAGATGGCGAAGAAAATCCTAGCTCGATTGAATTAATAACATTCAAGGGTAACTCAGATGAATTTGAATCAGTCGAAACAATCAAATATCCATGATGTAAGTTGATAACGCATAGCAGAGTGTTTTTCGCTGTGTTTCATTTCCCTTCAGTTTTCAATTCTTCACCCGTCTTGCCGCAGGTCATCGAGTTCTACCGCTGCGCCTCGATGCGATACAAATACCCGCCCGTGCGCATGATCAAAGCATCGCCATCGACGGCTGGCGTAGCCATGAACGGCTGTCTGGCCAGAGCATTACTGGCGATGACCTCAAGTTTGCGAGTTGGCCGGATGACTGTGGCAAGCCCTTCCTCGTTAAACAGGTAAATCCGCCCCTCTGCGTAGATGGGCGACGCCGAGTAAGCGCCCTTCAGACGTTCCTTCCAGACGACCTCGCCGGTCTTAGCCTCTAGACAGCTCGCGATACCGCCGCGGTTCACGACAAACAACAGGTCGCCTACCAGCAACGGCGAACAACGTTGTGGCATGCTGCGGATCGACTTCCATTCAATATGCGTGTCGGTTACATCGCCTTTGCCGTTAAGTCGAATAGCCCATAGTTCCGGCCGGTCCCGATCCACCGTGGCAAACACCAACCCGTGGCCGGATACAGGGCGCGGTGCCACCGACCAGCCTCGATGCCGTACGTACCAGAGTTCCTTGCCTGTTTTCGGATCGTAGGCGTAAAGACCGCGGCCAGCAGGGCTTACGAGCTGCTTGCCTTGACCCCGCGGCACCAACGCCGGCATACAATAGGCCTTTCGGTGATGAACGGGAAACTTGGAATACTCGAGCGATCGCAGCGTTTTCCAAACCGTCTTACCAGTGGTCTTGTCGAGAGCGATGATGTATTGCACATCCCGACCATCCACGTGAACTACCACCTTGTCCCCGACGAGTGTTGGCGAACTAGCTGGCCCGGCCCCCGCCTCATGGTCGCAATTCAAATCACGTCGTTTCCACAACACATCTCCGGTTTCAGTGTCTAGACAAGCCGTGCCATAGGTGCCGAAGTGCAGTATTACCCTACGTTCATCTATCACCGGCGTGGGAGTTGCGTAGGTGTTGTCTTTGGTGATCCTCATTGGTTTGACCACATCGAACAAATGCAGATCATAAACTATCTTGCCGGTTACCTTGTCTAAACAGACTGCGAACAGTTTCCGTCCGTCAACTGTGGCAGTGGTAAGCCAAATTTGCCTCCCCCAAATCACCGGGGATGACCAGCCCCGATCGTGGATAGCGGTTTTCCAAGTGACGTTTTCTGCCTCCGACCACTTCAACGGAAGATTAGTTGATGTCGTGCCACCAGTTCTGCTCAGCTGAAGCCGAAACAATTACAAGAAACAAAAATGCAAAACAAACGATGATTTTGTCTCTAATGTGCGTTTTTCTGGGAAAATTAATCTCTTTTTTCACTAAACTGCAGCCTCGTGAATTGAGATATCTGGAACCGACACCCCACCAGCACCACGGCTGCGATTGTTGTGAGTAGGAGGTGTTTCATTTGGTTGCGGCTTGTTAGCTGGGCCCAGCAAGGGCCGACTCAACAGCCGCAAGCAATTTCAGCGTTCGTTTTTGAGCTGAATTTCAATTGCATCGAATCCTGACACATTGTAGAGCCAACCGCCTCGAATCTTCCTGATACCAAAACCGTTATACCAGCGATTCCGAACTGTCCTCACGCTACGGATATCACCAATGGGAAAACGCTTCCGAATGAGGCCAACACCGAATGAAATGGCAATATCACTTGGCGATATCCGGACGGTCAACGAATGAAAAAGAACAAAAACGATTCCATTAATCACAGCAAGCATCACAGTAATAACACCAAGAACAATAGCAGCCTCTTTCTCACCTAACGCCAGCATCACGCCAGCCAGAACACCACAGAAAACCACCCACGAACCGGTCATAATCCGGATGAATGTGCCCGGTTGCGTATTTTCATAGTGGTACATTTTTGCTTTTTGCGCAGTTTATTTCCCTTCAGCTTTCAATTCTTCACCCGTCTTGCCGCCGTGTTTGCGTAGGGTCGGTGAACAGGACACCATGCTCACTACCACCATTGAAAGCCGGGGTCGGGGCGTCGGTTGCCCCACGTGGCATCGTAGTCTAAGGGAAAGACGAAAAGTGCGACATGTTCCAACCACGCTTGCCCTTGTTATTATGCCAAATACTTTTGTGGCCATTTTTTCCGGCGATGCGACCGTCACCAGAGTCCCGGTTTCCCATCCACGGCCAATCGCCTTGAATGATTTTCGTGCTCGGTCTCACAGCAATCTCGGCCCCCCTAATGGGTCTGGCCGAGGCTGTTCCCTTCGGTGCCAAACTGTTCGCCGTCACATGCTTGACACCAAACCAATCAACGGCCCACATCGGGAGATAACTGTTTCCCCACCCGTCATAACAACTGGGATCTGACTCTTGAGGCCAATAACTGTCGCCATTATCCGATGGACACCGAAACGTCAAGGCCGTCGGGGCATACACATTCAAGGGCCGATTGATTTCGACATTCCTGTCGTGGACAATGGGCCTACCCTTCGGTCGCTCCAACCCACCTACGTTTCCCCAGTCGCCATGGACTGGAAACCGGTCGGAGTTGTCGTCGGTGTATAGATGATACCCTATGTATATCTGCTTTTGGTTAGCGATGCAGAGTGCCCCTTTGGCCTTGACCTTTGCTCGAGCAAGGGCTGGAAGAAGCAAACCCGCAAGGATTGCAATGATGGCGATTACAACCAGTAACTCAATCAGTGTGAATCCTTTGATTCGTTTCATTTCCCTTCAGCTTTCAATTC
>LWDU01038498.1_pt1 | contig 14583 bp, 15 predicted proteins | sample 727161 | NCBI WGS metagenome assembly LWDU01 (sample SAMN04566230, study PRJNA314399) | hydrothermal vent metagenome | isolation source: deep sea hydrothermal plume seawater | place: Mexico: Gulf of California, Guaymas Basin | collected 2004-07-11 | reverse complement strand
GGCTTCGTGGATGCGGCCCATTTGCGCAAGGTAACAGGCGAGGTTATACGGGATCACCCATTGATCGGGAAAACTGTCGCGCACGTGGTATAGCAAATTGAACGCCTCCTCGGTGCGCTCCAGTTCGTGCAGGGCAAACGAGCGATGGATCCAACCGCCGGGGCGATCGGGCGCTTGTTGCACCAAAAGATCAGCCGCCTTCACACAGGCGGGCCAGTTTTGTTCGTGCGCGAAAAGCAGCCAGCTCACCTCCAACACGTCCGGATGTTTCAGCAGGTTTTTGGGGATCAGCTCCAGCTCCGCGCGGGCCTCGGCGGGGTTGCCCAATTCCAGCCAGCCCTCCGCGGCGCGGAGGTGATGCCGGTCAGCTGGTTTGAGTGTGCGCATCGTTGTGTAAATTTCGTTGGTTGTTATGATCAATTCTGTTGGACGGGCGCGGGACGATTAGCTAGGCTACACAGACCCTCGCCTGACACAACATACTCCAAAAACACAAATTATGCAAAATGGCAATACCCCCACCTTTCGCGAAAATGTTGATCGAATGTTCGATCGCGCCGCCGCCACGCTCGATTTGCCAATGGGTTTGGCCGATCAAATCCGCACTTGCAACGGCGTGTATCAGGTAAAATTCGGCGTTGAATTGCGCGGCGGTTATCAGGTCATCACCGGTTGGCGCGCGGTGCACAGCGAGCATCAACTGCCGGTCAAGGGCGGCATCCGCTACGCCTATTTTGCAAACCAAGAGGAAGTGGAGGCGCTCGCGGCGTTGATGAGCTACAAGTGCGCGATCGTCGATGTGCCCTTCGGCGGCTCCAAAGGCGCGCTGCGCATTCGGCCCAAGGATTACACCGAGGAGGAGCTCGAACATATCACCCGCCGCTTCACTGCGGAGCTGGCCAAGCGCGGCCTCATCAATCCCGGCCTCAACGTGCCCGCGCCGGATATGGGCACGGGCGAGCGCGAGATGGCGTGGATGGCCGATGAATATCATCAACTTTTTCCCAACGACATCAACGGCTTTGGTTGCGTGACCGGCAAACCGGTTTCAATGGGCGGCATCCTCGGCCGCACCGAGGCCACCGGACGCGGCGTGCAGTTTGGAATGCGCGAATTTTTCCGGCATCCGGAGGATGTAAAATCCGCCGGACTCACCGGCGATCTCGGCGGCAAAACGATGGTCGTACAGGGCCTCGGCAACGTGGGTTATCACGCCTCAAAATTTTTCAGCGAAGAGGATGGCGTGAAAATCACCGCCGTCATCGAACGCGACGGCGCGGTCATTAGTGACGATGGCCTCGACATCGAGGCGCTCTATCAACACAAGCTCGACACCGGTGGCGTGAAAGGATTTTCGCGCCGGTTTTGGAAAAAGAATGCGACATCCTTTTGCCCGCCGCCATGGAAGGCCAAATCACCAGCAAAAACGCCGACCGCATCCAAGCCAAAATCATCGCCGAAGCCGCCAACGGCCCGGTGACTTTCAATGCCGATCAATCCCTTCGCGAACGCGGCGTGGTGATTATTCCCGACGCATTTTTGAATGCCGGCGGAGTCACTGTTTCGTACTTCGAATGGATCAAAAACCTCTCACACATTCGCTTTGGCCGAATGGAACGCCGTTATGAGGAAGCCAAAGGCCGCGCGCTTGTCGAAGCCATCGAAGAAGCCGTCGGCAAAAAAGTCAGCGACAAGATTACTCAACGGCTCATCCAAGGTGCCGACGAACTCACCCTCGTCCGCTCCGGCCTCGATGACACCATGCGCGAAGCCTACAACACCATTGCCGAGATTTACCGTTCGCGCGACAACGTGGAAGACCTTCGAACTGCATCCTTCGTCCTCGCCATCGAAAAAATCGCCCACTGCTACAGCAGCATGGAGCTTTAGAAAAAACGATCGATCGGAACTATTTTTGGAATCTCCAAAGATGTCCGGCGGTGCGGATGAATAGCGCCCCATCGGCGACTGCGGGCGAGGCGAGCGTGCGTTCGCCGAGATCGTTTTTTACAAGCACTGTGAATTTTCGTCCCGCTGTCAGCACCGTCACCACTCCCGCTTCGTTGGAGAAATACAATTTGCCATCGGCGTAAATTGGCGAGGCCGAGTGGCCGCCGCCCAATCGCTCGCTCCAAAACACTTTGCCGGTTTTGGCTTCCACGCAACTGGCGATGCCGCCATCGGAAACCATATAAAGTTCGTCGCCCACCAGCAACATACTCGGCGTGTGCGGCGCGCCTTTGGCCAGCGTCCACGCCACGTGCGAATTCGTCACGTCGCCTTTGCCGCCGAGCTTCACCGCGATCGCCGTGGCACGGTCAAAGCCGGAACTGAAATACACCATCCCGTGTCCCACCACCGGTCGCGGAATCACCGAGTAGCCGTTATAAGTCGCCTTCCAAATTTCTCGACCGGTGTCCGGATCATACGCGCCAATCATATCGCTGCCCGGCAGTAACACTTGCGCGCCCGCGCCCGTGCGCAACACCAATGGCGTGCTGAAGGAAAACTTTCGCTTTGCGTTCCCGCTGCGGTTCACACGCCAAACTTCATTGCCGCCTTTCGCATCGAGCGCCACCACAAATGGATTGCGCGAGCCATCGCAGCTAAAAATTAATTTACCATTCACCAAAACCGGCGTGCCGCCATTACCGTGAACGGACGAATATTTCAGCGTCTCATTTTTCCAAATCGTCTTCCCCTTCAGGTCGAGGCAAGCGGTGCCCATATGGCCGAAGTGAACGTAAATGCGATCGCCGTTCACAATCGGCGTGGGACTGGCTTGGCTGTTTTTGCGATGCGTACGCGATGGTTTGGCCACGTTGATGAGTGGACGATTCCAAATGAGCTGGCCGGTTGCCGCATTGAGGCAAAGAGTATTAAGTGAAAAACCGGCGTCACGATTAATGGCGGTGGTGAGGTAAATACGGCCCTTCACAATCACCGGCGAACTCCAGCCCGCGCCCGGCACAGTGACTTTCCATTTTAGGTTTTTACCGGGGCCAATCTCGACTGGGAGCTTGGCAACATTCGCGTGCCCCTGTCCGCCCGGGCCGCGAAATTCCGGCCAATCGGCGGCGAAGGAGGACAGTGCGAAAAGGGAAAGGGTCAAGCTGAGAACGCGTTTCATCGGCGCGATTGTGCGGTGCGACTGACTGAGCGTCAAGGCGTGGCATTGGGTTAAGGATTGATTTTTGCCCGTTTTTTTTGCAAGGTCGCGCCTTCACAATGTCTGTTCTCGAAATTAAATCCGCCGATCAGTGCCGGCACGATCTTGTTGCGCTGGGGGAAGTTATGTTGCGATTGGATCCCGGCGAGGGTCGTGTTCGCACGGCGCGGCAGTTTTCCGCGTGGGAAGGCGGCGGCGAGTACAACGTGGCACGCGGCTTGCGGCGATGCTTCGGCTTGCGCACGGCGGTGGTTTCGGCCTTCGCAGATAATGAAGTGGGGCGGTTGGTGGAGGATTTTATTCTGCAAGGCGGTGTGGCCGTGGACTACCTCCAATGGCGCGATTACGACGGCGTCGGTCGCACGGTTCGCAATGGGCTGAACTTCACCGAGCGCGGCTTTGGCATTCGCGGCGCGAAAGGCGTGCCCGATCGTGGCAACACCGCAGCCGCGCAACTGAAAAAAGGCGACATCGATTGGCAGAAAATTTTTGGCGAAGACGGTGCGCGCTGGTTTCACACGGGCGGGATTTTCGCCGCGCTCAGCGACACCACGCCCGAGGTTGTCATCGAAGCTGTGCAAGCGGCCAAGCAGCACGGCACGATTGTTTCGTATGATTTGAATTATCGGCCAAGCCTGTGGGAAGGCATCGGCGGCCACGCCAAGGCGCAGGAGGTCAACCTCGAGATAGCCAAACACGTGGACGTGATGATCGGCAACGAAGAAGATTTCACCGCGTGCCTTGGCTTCGAGGTGGAAGGCGTGGACGAAAACATTTCAAAAATCGAAATCGATGCCTTCAAAAAAATGATCGGCACTGCCGTGGAAGCGTTCCCAAATTTCAAGGCCACGGCCACCACCTTGCGCGCCGTGCAAAGCGCCACGATAAATGATTGGGGCGCAATCTGCTGGGCGGGTGGCGAATTTCACGAAGCCACAAACCGTAAGGGGTTGGAAATCCTCGACCGCGTGGGCGGCGGCGACAGTTTCGCCAGCGGTTTGATTTACGGATTCCTCGCCACTGGCGATCCCCAACAAGCCGTGGAATACGGCGCGGCCCACGGGGCATTAGCGATGACTACGCCCGGCGACACTTCAATGGCCACCTTAGCCGAAGTCGAGCGATTGATCGGCGGCGGCAGCGCACGAGTGCAACGGTAGGGACGCGCTTCCGCGCGTCCTTACCGGAGCGTCACCAATTCTCCGCACTTAATCGAACGCCCAGCCGCTTCACACAATTCCACCGAACCCGCGCCATCGGCGGCAGTGACGGTGCTGGGCGCGCGACCTTCGCGGATGCAGTTTGCAAAGTACGCGATTTGGCCGGCGTAGCCATCGGGCGCATCGAGCTTCAGCGTTTCGGGCTCCTTGCCTTTCTCGAAAATTTTCAGGCAATCCTCCTCGCGCGTGTTGTCGAAATCCACCGTGGCGCGTTCAAAGTTCACGGTGTATTCCATGCTGAAGCCGAAGCCTTCGGTCATCGCCCAGCTGCCTTCGGCGGACACCGCCGCGCCGCAATCCACTTCGTACTGCGCCAGCACGTGATCGATCTCGCCGCTGACTTTGGTGTGGCCTTGGGCGTAAATGGATTTGGGTTCACCAAAACAGAAGCGCACAAAATCTGCATCGTGAATGTGCAAATCCAGCAACGCGCCGCCGGATTTTTTGCCATCGAGAAAAGTGGATTGCCCCCAAGCCGGTGCCTCGGCGACGCGTCGGAAGCGCGCGCTCAAAACGCGGCCGTAACGGCCATCGTCAATCGCCTCTTTCACCCAAGTCCATTCCGGCCAAAAACGCAGACACATTGCGGGCATAAAAAATCCTTTGGCGTTTTGGGCGGCCTCGGCGATTTCGCGCGCTTCTTCGCCGGTGCGGGCCAAAGGTTTTTCGCAGAGCACGTGCTTGCCGGAGGCCAGCGCGGCGAGGGCTTGTTCGCGATGCAGAAAAGTGGGCGTGGTGAGGTCGATGAGATCGATGGATTCATCGGCAAGTAATTCGTCGAGGCTGCGGTACGCGGCGATGTCGGTCATATCGAGCTTCACCGGTTCGTCGCTGCCCACGTTTCCGTGCACATCAGAAAAATCCCCATCGAGATGCCGCCCGCTCGGATTACACAGCGCCGCAATCTCCACGCCCTCGACTTGTTGGTACGCACGAATATGCGCGACCGCCATAAATCCGGTGCCTAAAATTCCAACTCTAATCTTGTCCATCGTTAAAATCCTTGTTCATTTCTTCGGCCAACGCCGCAGCCCGTGTTGAAACCACAGCCGCCACACCATCCACACTGCTTCCCACGCGATGTGCCACGACATTTTTGAGGTGCCCTCGATGCGCTCGGTGAACACAATATTTTGTTCCGCCACGCGCAGGCCTTGCCGCCAGATTTTGTGGGTCATTTCAATTTGGAAACTGTAGCCATTGGAGCGCACGGCGGCGAGATCCACGCTTTCGAGCGCGTGCCGACGGAAACATTTGTAGCCGCCGGTGGGATCGCTGAAGGGCATGCCGGTGATCCACTTCACATATTTGGCCGCGCCGAGGCTCAGTATCAACCGCCGCAACGGCCAGTTGTTCACGCGAATGCCGCCGCGATAGCGCGTGCCCAAAACAAGGTCGGCCTCGGTCGTCATCTTGAGGAAACGCGGGATGTCATTGGGGTCATGCGAAAAATCACCGTCCATTTCAAAAACAAATTCGTAGTCGCGCTGAAGCGCCCACTCGAAGCCCGCGCAGTACGCGCGACCAAGGCCGTTTTTCTTTTTGCGGTGGAGTACGTTTACGAAGCGGTGCTTCTCCGAAAGCTCATCGGCAATGTCGCCGGTGCCGTCGGGGGAATTATCGTCCACCACCAGCAAGTCCACCGACAATTTGTTCAGCGCCTCCACAATGCCGGGGAGGTTGTCGCGCTCGTTGTACGTGGGCACAATGACGAGGGTTGGGTGGTCAGTATCCGGCACGCCGCAGAATTGCGGGAGAGGGGTTTTGGGGCAAGTTATTTAACAACCGATGGGCAGGATGAACAGGATGTTGGAAAAAAGAATCCTGAACATCGTGTCCATCCGTGTTCAATTCTTGGGCAACAATGTCTTCAACGGGCACTCGTCGCAGTTGGGATTGCGTGGTTTGCAATAGTGATTTCCCACAACGACGAGTTGGGCGTGGAAATCCCGCCAGTAATCGAGCTTCGCCGCGCCGCTTTTTTGGCTCAGTGATTGGGTGCAGAGCGATTGGAGCGTGTCATAGTCCGCATCTGCATTGCACCAGCCGTGGCGTTCGAAGATGCGTTTGGTGTAGGCATCGATGACAAAACCGGGATGGCCGCCGGCGTAAAGCAAGATGCTATCGGCGGTCTCGGGGCCGACGCCGTTGATGGCGAGCAGGCGTTCGCGAACCGTTGCGGTGTCGCCCTTAAAAAATCGCTTGAGATTTGCACCGTGTTGTTCGACGACGATGTCGACAAAGTTGCGCAGGCGCTTGGCTTTGATGTTGAAGTAACCGGACGGCCGAATGAGTTGCGCGAGTTTGCTGTGGGTGAGGGCGTGGATTTTTTTTGGTGTTAAAACGCGTGCCGCTTTGAGGTTGGTGATGGCAAGTTCCACATTTTTCCACGAAGTGTTTTGCGTGAGAATGGCGCCGACGCAAATTTCAAAAGGGGAATCCGCCGGCCACCACTGAAGATGCCCGCGTGCGCGGTGCATGAGGCGATACGCTTGGCGGAGGGGAGGCATGGTGGCAGAAATCCGTGTCTGGATTTTTATGCGAGCAGTTTTTGGCAGGCGGTTTGCAGGCGTTTCATTTGGGCGGCGGTTTTAGTTTCGAGGTAGCAGCGGATGACGGGCTCGGTGCCGCTGGCTCGGAAGGCGACCCACTCGTTGTTGGGGAGGAGGAATTTGTAGCCGTCGGTGGTGATGAATTTTTGGACAGGCACATCGCCGATTTTATCCAAGCCTTTGGCGAGGCGTTTTAGGAGGGTGGCTTTTTGCTCGGGATTGATTTGGATGTCGATGCGGTCGGTGAAAAATTTGCCGATTTGTTTTTCGAGGAGCTTCAGGATTTGACCGAGGGATTTTTTTTCAACGGCGACCAGTTCGGCCATTAAGAGACAGGCGAGAATACCGTCTTTTTCGGGCACGTGACCCTTGACGCTGAGGCCGCCGCTTTCTTCGCCGCCGACGATGATGGGCTCGGATTCCATCAGGGCACCGATGTATTTGAAGCCGACGGGGGTTTCGTGGAGGGGCACGCCGAGATGTGCGGCGATGGCATCGATCATGTGGCTGGTGGGCACGGTGCGCACGGCGGCTCCGGTCCAGCGGCGATTCTTTTTGAGATGGTAAAGAGTGAGCGCGAGGATTTGGTTGGGCGTGAGCCAAGTGCCGTCGCGGTCGACGATGCCAAAGCGATCGGCATCGCCATCGAGGCCGAGGGCGATTTGGGCTTTGCCGGATTTCACGCAGGCAGCGGCATCAGCCATCCCTTCAGCGCTGGGCTCGGGCGGTTGGCCGCCAAAAAGGGGGTTGGGGTGGGGATGGAAGCGCGTGACTTTGGCACCGGCTTCTTCCAGTAAAATATCGAGGTAACCGCGGCCCGCGCCGTACATCAGCTCGACGGCAATTTTCATCTTGGCTTTTTTGATGGCGTCGAAGTCGACGAGCTGGCGGATGCGGCGAAAGTATGCGGGGCGCGGATCAATTCCTTTGCACTCGAAGGTGCCGATGACGGAGGCGTCAAAAGTCCACTTTTCTTTTTGGCGACGCGCGATGTTTTTTTCTAAGGCGTGCGTGGCTTCCATGGTGGCGGGCGCGCCGTTGGCGAGTGAAAATTTCAGGCCCTGCCATTCGGCGGGGTTATGGCTGGCGGTGAGGTTGATGCCGGCGGCGGCTTTGCGGGCGCGGATGGCGTGGCTGATGACGGGCGTGGGGGTGTCGCGGTCGCAGAGCAGGGGGGTGAGATTGTTGGCGGCGAGCACTTCGGCAGCGGCGAGGGCAAAGTCGCGGCCGAGGAATCGGGCGTCATGGCCGATGATGACGGTTGAGCGCTCTGAGTTTTTTAGAAAATCGGCGATGCCTTGGGTGGCGAGGCGGACGCGGTCGAAGGTGAAGTCGCGCGCGATGAGGCCGCGCCATCCGGAGGTGCCAAACTTGATGGGGTCGGCCATGCTTTAGCGTTTCCAGTCGAAGGCGTTTTTCTTCACGGCATAGATGTAACCGACGAACAGAATGCCAAGGAAGGAAATCATGGAGCCGAAGATGAGCGCGGCGTTTGTTGCCAGCATGGATTTGTAAACCACAGCCCACGGAAAGAGGAAGATCACCTCGATGTCGAACAGGATGAAAAGCATCGCCACGAGATAAAATTTTACCGACATCCGCGGTGCGCCTTCGCCTTCGGCGGGCATGCCGCATTCGTAGGGGGTGTCTTTGGTGGGGTTGGTGTCGGCGCGTTTGCCGATGAGTTTGGAGAGAATGAGGTTGCCAGCGGCGAAGGCCACGGCCACACCCAGCAGGATCAGCACCGGCAGGTATTGTTGTAATTGCCCGTCCACGCGGGGATTTGTAGTGGCGGCGCGGCGCGGCGTCCAGCGCAAATGCCATTTGTGGCTTGCGTTTTGGGCGCGGATTCCCAACATTCGCGGCCCGTGGAACCTGCAGAAACACATCCGGACCGGCTCATTGATTTTTGGGAATGGCTGGTCGAGAACCGCACGCAAGTGATTTTGGCTATCATCATCGCCATCGGCGTGGTGCTGATCGTGCATACCAAGCGCCTCAACACGCAACTTGCCGAAGAGGAAGCGGGCGAAGATGTGTTGGCGGCGATGGACAACCGGTTTTCCACGGACGAAGTGAATCCGAATGCTACGGCCTCGGAACGATTTGCCAGAGTGGTGCTGAACCACCCCGGCACCGCCGGCGCAAGCAACGCAAAATTTTTACAAGCGAGCGCGTTGTTTGATGAGGGGAAATTTCAGGAGGCCGATGCAGCCTTTGCCGCATACGCCTCGGAAAATCTGCTTAGCCCATTGCTCGCCGCGGCGGCCTTGGGGCAGGCAGCGAGCAAAGCTTCCCTGAATGATTCCGGTGCGGCTGCGGCGTATGAGGCCGTTCGCAATCAACACGCCGGTACCTCGGAGGCAGTGCAGGCCACACTCGCGCTGGGCCGTATGGCGATGGCTGCGAAAGATGAGCCCAAGGCGCGCGAATTATTCACAGCGGTTTCCACCAATCGCGTTTCGCAAATTTGGGCTTCCATCGCCAGTGGTTTGTTGAGGCAACTGTCGCCCGTTGAGGGACAGTAAATTCGCCCGTTGCGGCGTTGCTTGGCGTTGATAACTCGGCCTTGACTCGGGGCCGCGCATTCCCTTTTCTTTACCCACGCCACGGTTGTGGTGTTTGCCACAAGGAGGCAAAAAATTCGCGCACCGCGTGACTTGCAAGGAAAAAAGAAGGAGAAAAAGGCAATGGCTGAAGTAACAGGGAACCCATCAAACCCACCCATCGAATACCGCGCCGCGCCCGTGGAGGCCGCGCAGCAGGCTGCTTGGCCCGCTACCCAAACGGCCTCCGCTGCGGACGCCATCGCGGATGCGCCCATTGTGAAACAGGTGCTTTCGGAATTTATCGGCACCTTCGCGCTTGTGTTCGTGGCGGTCACCACGTTGTACTGGTTTGCGGTGGACTTTATCGCCATTGCGATGGCCAGCGCGCTGGTGGTGGCGTTGATGGTGGGCGTGCTCTCGCGCTTCGGCAGCGGTCAGTTTAACCCCGCCATTACGCTCGGCCTCGTGCTCGGGGGGCGGTTGCGATTCACACGCGCGCTTATCATCATTCCAGTGCAATTGGCCGCCGCTGTTTTGGCGTCGTTGATGCTTGTTAATTTTCTTGGCCAAACGGAAAATCTTCAGTGGGCATATCCCAAGGCCACCGCCGCCGAACCGGGCGCGGCGGTCGGCGCGTTGGCACCTCAAGGCGGCCAGCCGGAGTTTGGGCTACGCGCGCCTGTGGAAGCCGGCACGCCGCGCATTCCTGAGCGTTTAGAAATCCCCGAACCCATCGGCCGCGTTCAACCGCGTCCGGTGCCCGGCTCGCAACGGGTATCGATTTTGCAGGCGATTGTGCTCGAAGCGGTGCTTACCTTCTTTTGGGGTATGGCCGCCTTTGCCGGATTACGTCGCGGCGCGCATCCCTTGCTCGGCCCGGTGCTCATTGGCGCGGCGGTTGCCGTCGGCATTCTTACTGCGGGCATTTTGACCGGTGGCGCGATGAACCCAGCGCGGGCATTTGGCCCCGCGCTGGCTTCGGGCGCGTGGGCCAATCAAATGGTTTACTGGATTGGCCCGATGATTGGCGGCGCGTTGGCGGGGGTTATCTGCGGCCACTTCCTGTTTAACAACGAGGAGGAATCTTCGGATGCTCCGGCGTATCCCGCCTCTTAAAATAACTTGAGCCAAGATTACCCCGGTTACCACAAATGTGGCCGGGGCATTCTTTTTATGATGAGTGAACCCATTGAAGTCGCGGCCGGCTTGATTTTTTGCGAAGGCCTCCTGCTCATCACGCAGCGTCCCGCGGGCGGGCACTTGGCGGGGCTGTGGGAATTCCCCGGCGGCAAACGCGAGCCCGGGGAAACGATGCCCCAATGCCTCCGGCGGGAACTGGCCGAGGAACTGGGCGTCGTCGTGAACATCGGCCAATGCGTCGAGACGCTCACCCACGCGTATCCCGAAAAGACCGTGCGACTGGAATTTTATTTGTGTGAACTTGTCGAAGGCGAACCCGCAGGGCTCGATGGCCAACAGTTCGCGTGGGTGACGGTGGATGAATTGGAAGAATACAAATTCCCCGCCGCCGATGCCCGCTTGCTGGAGCGCTTGAAAAGCGAAACTCTTTGGTGGAAATAAATATGGTCGGGGTGGTGAGGTTCGAACTCACGACCTCGTCGTCCCGAACGACGCGCGCTACCAGGCTGCGCTACACCCCGACTGGAAATCCAAAGGGCGGGCATTTAAGCGCATCCCTCCCCAAATGCAACGCGTTTTTTTTCCTAAAACGGCAGTAACAACAAAAACCGGTAACAACCAGACTATGAATTGACCACGCGCAAAAGTGGGGTACATTGAATGTGTTGCCCGAGGCAACACGAACAATGCAACGCAAGTTGACCATTCTGATTTTGGGACTGCTGCTCTTCAACGGCTGGCAAGAGGCCGCCGCATCGCAGGCGCCGTGGCGCATGGGCTTGCGATTAAACAACCAGCAGGCTCGCCGTGGTTTTGCATTGTTGCCGTTTGCGCGTGGCGCACCGATCATCCCCGTGACCCAATGGGTGCCCACCAACAATCCTGCGTTGCTTTCCACCAATCGCGCTGTGTTGCCGGATACGCTTCGAGTGTTGTTCCTCGGCAACGCGCTCATCGCCGGTCATAATATGCCCGAAGTGCTCACTCGCATGAGCCGAACCGGCAAACTCAAAATCAAGGCCACCATGCGCGCGCCGTACGGCTTCACCCTCGACAACCACATGGCCGATATTTCCAGTCGCACGAATATTTCGCATACCGTTCAGGATCCGCTTACGTTTACCAACCGACTCACCTGGCACGCAGTCATTTTGCAGGAGCACAGCCTTGTTCCTGTGTATGGTTGGCAGCGGCTGCTCAACTCCGTGCAGCGGCTCGATGGAGCGGTGCGCACCGCCCGCACGCAAACGGCGCTCTTCATGCCGCAATCACGGGCGGATTCAATTTTTTCGGAAGCGGAATTTCTTGACCGGTCCGAGGGCGCTTATCGGCTGGCGGCGCAGCGCAATGGAAATCTTCCGGTTATCCCCGGCGGCCGCGCGTGGCAGATGGTGGAAATGCGAGGCGACAACAATATTCAATTGCGCGAACGCGACGGCCAGTTGCCCACCGCCCATGGCGCTTATTTGAATGCCTGTGTGATGTACGCTTTTTTGACGTGGCAAACGCCGCTCGGTCTTTCCAACGGCGGCTTGCATCAGGTTAGTGAGCGGGATGCAGAATATCTCCAGCGCATTGCGTGGGAGCTGTTTGTCTCGCGCCGTGGTGGCGTGCCCTTTTAGCTTCGCCGCAGGTCGGCCACGCATTCCACATGCTGGGTTTGCGGGAACATGTCCAGCGCGGTGACGCTCTTTAATTCGTAACCCTGTTCACAAAGCCATTTCAAATCGCGCGCGAGTGTGGCCGGATGGCAGCTCACATAAATCACTTGGCGCGGATTCGCGTTGGCCAGCATTTCGAGACCTTCTTTGTGGACGCCTTTGCGCGGAGGATCGAGAATGAGCGTGGTGTCGTCCGCCGGAAAACGCTCGAGCAAGGCGTCCATCTGTTCCTCGGTTTTGCCTTGGATGAATTCGCCGTTTTCGATTCCGCGTTCGGCGAGGTTTTTGCGTGCGGGCAGGATGCATTGTTTGTCAATGTCGATCCCCACAAAACCCTCCACCAAATCGGCCATCGAAAGGCTGAAAAATCCAATGCCACAATAGGCGTCCACAAGAAATTTCGTGCCCGCATCGGCGAGGCGGCCGCGCACGGTTTCCACCAGCTTGGGCAGCAGCGAGAAGTTGTTTTGGAAAAATGAATCGCGGTGCAGTTCCCAGTCGTCAGGCATCATCCGCAGCACCACCTTTTGCATGTTGCGCGCGGGCGGGTTTTCGCGCACTTGTTGCAACTGATCATTGAGCGCTTCCTCGGCGATTTCGCAGCGTTCGAGGTCCACCACCAAACGGCTCTCCGCGCGCAGGAAACCGTAGATGGCTTTTTGCTGAAACTTATCCCATTGGCGGCGAATCATAATGCGGTTGCGGTAGCCGTATGGGGCAGGGCAGGGGATGAGTTCGCCCACCACTTCCGGCGCGAAGCCGCCCACACGCACGAAGAGATTGCGCACTTGCTCCAGCTTGATGCGCCCTTGCGCCTCGTAATCGATGTGTTGATATTGGCACCCGCCGCATTCGCCGAAATATTGGCACTTGGGATCCACGCGATCGGGGGAGGGGGTGATGACTTCCAGCAACCGCGCGCGGGCAAAATCGCTTTTGCGCTCGGTGATTTCCACCAGCACCACTTCGCCGACAATCACAAAAGGCACGAACACCACAAACCCATCCACCTTGCCGACGCCATCGCCGCCAAAAGCCATATCGGCAATCTCTACCTCCAGGCGATCACCGACATTGAACGAAACCAGATTTTCCGCAGTCTCCTCCATTAATGATTTTTCCTAACATGTTCGCGCAGTAGATCACGGCCAAAATCGCCTTTGAAATCGCGCCAAGTGGCGTGCACGTGATTGGCGCCATTTTGCGTGTTGGCATATTCCAATAAAAAGCTCGGGCCTTGCACGCGATAATAGTGCGGCTCAAACCGTTTTGTGCTGCCGGCCCATGCGAAGCGGATCGTTGCCAGTCCGCCCTTTTCAATTTTTGCCCAGTCTTCCTTTGCCACGACGGCGCGATGGCGGTTAATGTATTCCTTAATTAAGGCGATCAGCAGTTTCTGGTTGGCCGCGCTCAACTCGCTATACGGAACGCCGGTTTGTTCCAATGCCTTGGCGGTTGGCAGGGCGGCGGTGAGAATATCGCGCGGCGCCTTGTCGGCGATCACGGCCTTCTTTTTTTGTTTTTCACCTAAAGAGAGCCGCAGCTTTCGGGCAAGGACTTCCTCAATCTTTAGCGCCACCAATCGCCGGCCCGGGCCGAAATCGCACACCGCAGGATTGCTGCCCCAAAAGGATGGCACACCCGTCAGCTTGCCGTTCACGATCGTGTAATTCAGCGAGAGATGATGCCCCTCGAAGCGCCAACCCCATGCGCCTTTGCCGCCGGGTTTGCCAAATACCAGCACATGATACGCCTCCGAGTCGCGCACAAATCGCCGTCCTTTGCCTTCCAAAACAAAAAGGATGTCCTCAAGAAACATAATGTTGAGAACCTTCGTGTGGCCGCCTTCGCTGAGCACGGTCTTGAGGAGCGCGTGCGTCAACTTGCGTTGCGGGTCGGTCATCTCCTTGATTTGCAATCCCTTGCGATGGCCGCCCTTGAGCATTTCCGCAGGGATAAAATGCCAGTACGTCCGTGCATCCCCATCGAAGGCAAAGGTCGCCTTTAGCTTTTGCTTCCCATCGAGACTGGCAAGCAGGGCATTGGCGGCTTGGGCCATATCCGTGGATACACTTGCGGCTCGCGCGTTCGAGATCAAAAATATAGCGGTGACGAGGCCAAAGAGTTTTGCGAATTTCATGGGCCGCCGATTGTCTCCATGCGGCCGGGAATGACAAGCAGATTGCACCGTGCCCGTTCAACCGCTAGAGTTCGCCGCGTGAAATTGCTTTTCATTGGAGACATCGTCGGCAAACCCGGCCGCCATGCGGTGCGCGGGTTGGTGCCCCGGCT
>LWDU01040347.1_pt1 | contig 14587 bp, 12 predicted proteins | sample 727161 | NCBI WGS metagenome assembly LWDU01 (sample SAMN04566230, study PRJNA314399) | hydrothermal vent metagenome | isolation source: deep sea hydrothermal plume seawater | place: Mexico: Gulf of California, Guaymas Basin | collected 2004-07-11 | reverse complement strand
TCGCCCCCCCCCCTTGGTCGAGATAGCACATCATATGCGGCAGGCTCTATTTTGTGGCGAGGCCTGCTCACAAACTCTCATTGGGGTCAGCTACCAAGAAAACTTCTGTTCACCTCGCAATTCCCCGATTTGCCATGGCCTTCTCTAAGAAAAAGCCGTTTTTGTTTTCAAACGCTCTCGGTGATGCATCGCGTAATCGCAGCGGAACAAGACCCGCTGAGCGGCTCGCGCTTTTACATCCTTGCCCGCAGGGGCCGGGGGGCGCATACTTTTTGGTGTAAGGGGCGCTTCTACCGGGAACGGTAATTGATGATGCGAGGGTGCCACTACCACCGGGAGGTGTGATCGGATGAGCGACCAGGAATTCGAACAAATCATCAAGCGAGACCGGGCGACCACGACCCATCGCGAGTGGAACGGAAGCCTGCTCGACTACCTCGAAGAAGTACGCCGCGATCCGACCATAACCAAGCTCGCCCACTCCCGTGTCTACGATGCCCTTGTGGGAGCCGGGGTCTCGGAGCACGAGCCCGGCGAGAACGACGCGCCCGGTGGCCGATCGGAGAAAACTTATGCATTCTTCTCCGAGGAGTTCTTCGGCATCGACCGCGTTATCAGCCAGATCGTACGCTACTTTCATTCCGCTGCTCACAAGGGAGAAGAGTCACGACAAGTGCTCTACCTCATGGGACCAGTTGGTTCGGGCAAGACCTCGCTGGTCGAAAAACTCGAGGCAACGCTGGAAACCGGGCCGCCAATTTTTGCGATAGAAGGATGCCCCATGCACGAGGAGCCCCTGCACCTCATACCGAAGCATCTCCGGCGGGAATTTGAGAAAATGCTGAACGTGAGCATCGAGGGCGAGCTCTGCCCGGTCTGCAGCTACAGGCTCGAAGAAGAGTACGGCGGCCGTTACGAAGAGGTGCCGGTGAAAACCGTGACTTTCTCCAAGCGCGCCAGGGTCGGCATCGGAGTCGTGCCACCGGTAGACCCGAACAACCAGGACACCTCGGTGCTGATCGGCAGCGAGGACATCTCAAAGCTCGATCTTTACTCGGAAGGAGACCCCCGGGTACTCGACCTCAATGGCGCCCTGAACGTGGCAAACCGTGGAGTCTGTGAATTCATCGAGGTTTTCAAGAACGACACCGAGTACCTCCACGCGATGATCACCGCCACCCAGGAAAAAGTAATTCCGGCTCCCGGTCGTCACGGCATGGTCTACGTAGACACGGTAATAGCGGCCCATTCTAACGAGGCCGAGTGGCAGCGTTTTCGTTCCGATCACACCAACGAGGCCATTCTCGACCGCATCGTGGTGATCAAGGTACCTTACAACCTGCAGCTGTCGCAGGAAGTAAAGATTTACCAGAAGATCCTACAGGACTCGGATTTCAGAGCCCACGTCGCACCGCATACGCTCGAACTGGTGGCCATGTTTGCGGTTTTGTCGCGCCTTGAGCCCACCGCGAAGTGCGACCTTCTTACCAAGCTCAAGATCTACGACGGAGACGAAGTCGTCGAAAAGGGTCGCACCAAGAAGATCGACATGAACGAGCTCAAGGAGGACGCCAAGCGCGAAGGCATGGACGGTATATCTACCCGCTTCAGTCTCAAGGCGCTGGACAACGCCCTATCCGACCACGTGGACGCGCGCTGCATTAACCCGATCACCGTACGCGAAGCGCTCGTGAACATGGTCAGGGAGGCCGACTTCCCGGACGACATTCGCAAGCAATATCTCGAGCTCCTGCAGAACACCCTCCACAAGGAATACCTGCTGCTGCTGGAGAAGGAGATCACCAAGGCCTTCGTCTACTCGTACAGCGAGCAGGCCGAATCGTTGTTCCAGAACTATCTCGACCACGCAGAGGCTTTCGTCAACAAGGCCAAGGTCCGGGACTCGAACACCTCCGAAGAGCTCGAACCCGACGAGGGTTTCATGAAATCCATCGAGGAGCAGATAGCCATCATCGGCTCGGCAGCCGAGGGATTCAGACAAGACGTCATTTCCTACCTCTGGTCCAACAGCCGCCGTGGCAACACGATAAACTATTCGAGCTACGAACCACTGAGGCAAGCGATCGAAAAGAAACTGATGGCGTCGGTTAGGGAACTGAGCCGGATAGTCACGCGAGCCACTACCAGGGACGAAGAACAGAACGACAAATACGACGCCATGGCGACCAACCTGATGGAAAACGGTTACTGCAAGCACTGCGTAGACACCGTCCTCAAGTACGCCGCCAATAACCTCTGGAAAGACTAGGAGCGGCACGATGGGCGCGATCTTTCGCCCCGCTTCGCGGGAGTCGTCGGACCGAAGCGCTGGTGACCGACTGCGCCATCGCCAGAAGGTGCGCCGCTCCATCATGGACAACATCGGCGATATCGTCGCCGATGAATCCATAATCGGCCGATCCGGCGACCAGGTGGTCAAGGTCCCCATTCGCGGGATAAAGGAATATCGTTTCGTACACGGCGAAAACCACCAGTCCGTGGGCGAAGGAGCTAGCGATGACCTTGCAGAGGGAGACGTCATTGCGCGCAAGCCCGACAGCACCGAGGGAAAACCGGGACAGGCAGGCGAAGAGCCCGGCGTAGACTACTACGAGACCGACATTACCCTCGACGAGCTCATCGACATGATGTTCGAGGACCTGAACCTTCCCGACCTCGAGCGCAAAGAAATGAGCTCGATAGAATCGTTACGTAACACCAAGCGAAAGGGGTACAGAAAAGTAGGACTGAGGGTGAAGCTCGACCGCCGCCGCACCGCGCGCAACAAGATACGCAGGAGCCTGTCCGCGAGCAGCCGGGCCACTGATGCCGGCGGAGAGCGCATGCCCTTTCGCGCCGAGGACCTGTCCTACCGCCACAGGACTACCGAGATACACAAGGAGTCCAACGCCGTGGTCTTCTGTATTATGGACACCTCGGGCTCGATGGGCACCACCAAGAAATACCTCGCCCGTAGTTTCTTCTTCATGCTCTACCAGTTCGTGGCAAGGCGCTACGAGAAAGTCGACGTGATCTTTCTTTCACACGACATCGACGCGCGGGAAGTCACCGAAGACGAGTTCTTCCACAAGGGAGAATCTGGCGGCACTTTCGTTTCGTCGGGCTACAACAAGGCGCTGGAGATCATCGTCGATCGTTACCACCCTGACCTTTGGAACGTGTACGCTTTTCACTGTTCGGACGGTGACAACTTTGCCAGTGACAACCCCGACGCCATAAAGAGCGCTCAGAAACTCTGCGATGCTTGCAATATGTTTGGCTACGGGGAGATCAAGCCCCAGCGCGCCAGCGCCTACGGCAACTCGTTGATCGATATTTTCAAAGCTGTCACCGCCTCCAATTTTCGCTCGGTTTTGATCGAGGGCAAAGAAGACGTCTGGCCAGCCTTCAAGGCCTTCCTAGGGGCCGAGGAGGAGGCCGCGTGAGTCACGCCGGACTGGATGAGCTCAGGGAGTGGGACGATCGGATCGTCGAACTGGTAGACGCCTTCGGCCTGGAGTGCTACGCCCAGGAGTTCGAGATCTGCGACCACAACGACATGCTTGGCTACATGGCCTACTCTGGCATGCCGTCGCAGTACCCCCACTGGTCTTTCGGTAAGTCCTTCGAAAAGCAAAAGACCCTCTACGACCACGGCGTATCGGGCCTTCCCTACGAGATGGTAATCAACTCAGACCCGTCGCTGGCCTACCTCATGCGCGACAACTCACTGGGCCTTAACATACTCACCATGGCCCACGTGTACGGCCACAACGATTTCTTTCGCAACAACAGCACCTTCGGAGACACCGAACCCCAGCACACCGTGGCCCGCTTCAAATCGCACGCCGAGCGTATTCGCTCCTACGTGGAGGACCCGGCTGCGGGGCCGACTGCCGTCGAAGCGACGCTCGACGCTGCCCACGCGCTGGCTTTCAACTGCCGTAGAAATATGTCGATACGCAAAACGACGAGGTCCGAACAACTGCAACGCGCGATTGATATTGCCACGCCCCCAGCGGATCGAAACGCTTCGATCCACGCTCCGCGCTGCAAAGAAGATCCCGATCTGAGTCGCATACCATTGGAGCCGGAGCCCGACCTTCTCCTGTTCATCCGTGACTACAATCCTTATCTCGCCGAGTGGCAGAAGGATATCCTCACCATCGTCCACGAGCAGGCCCACTACTTCATCCCGCAGATGGAAACCAAGATAATGAACGAAGGCTGGGCCAGTTACTGGCACTACCAGATCATGTCCGAACTCGGCTTGCCCGAGGATTTGAGACTCGAATTCATGATCAATCACAACCAGGTCATCCGTCCCCACCCCGGTGGCATCAACCCCTACCACGTGGGCTTCCGAATCTGGCAAGCCATCTACGAGCGCGAGGAAGGTGACGGACCGATCGACCACCGCCGGCGAAATGCGGGCCACCAATCCCTGTTCACGGCCAGGGAAACGGACCGCGATAGTTCGTTTCTGAGAAGGTTTCTTGATCGCGATCTCGTCAGAGACCTGGGACTTTTCGAGTTCGCCGAAAAAGGCCGTGACACGGTCGTGACCAGGGTTGCGGACGAGCAGGGTTGGGAGTCAGTCCGTGACTCCCTGGTGGCTTCGGTGGGTACGGGGTCACTGCCCGTCATCGAAATTACAGACGCCGACTTCCAGGGTTCGCGACAACTGCAACTGGTCCACCGTTACCAGGGACAGGAACTCGAGCTGCCCCATGCGCGAGCAACGATGGAACTGCTGCGAACTCTCTGGGGGCGAGACGTGTTACTGGACACGGTGCTCAACCAAAAACCGGCCCGACTGCACTGCAGTGAAGATGGTTTTTCGGCTGAGAGCACCTGACGTTAGTCAGCCGCAATAAACCGCAGTAATCAATCTTCCCTCGTTTCGACCAGGGCGACCGCCATGGCTTCGATAGCTTCGCCTCGACCCGCGGCACCCAGTCCATCACCAGATTTGGCTTTGACCGACACGCGGAAGTGATCGCAACCAAGGTGACCGGCCAGCGCTTCGCGCATGGCAGACAGGTGACCAGCCAGCCGCGGCTCGGCCAGGACGACGGTTACGTCAACGTTGAGCAACCTCGCGCCACGCTCCGCGATCAGCTTCTTGATCTCGACCAGGAACAAGGACGACGGGGCATCTTTCCAGCGTTCGTCGCTCGAGGGAAACCAGATACCCATGTCGCCGAGGGCCAGCGCACCGAGTATGGCGTCGCACACCGCATGGGCCACCGGGTCACCGTCGGAATGGCCCTCGCAGCCTCGGTCTGCCTGGAGCCGCAGGGTGCCCAGCACCAGCGGCCTGCCATGCGCGAGGCGATGTATGTCGTATCCCTGCCCTACCCTCACTGGTCTGCCATCCGGCTACATGGTAGCATCCGACGGTTGGCCGGGTCGACCCCCTCTTTTTCATGTCCGGCAGGAATCTCCAATTGCCCCGACAAAGAGCACAGCCCGCCCAGGCAACTCGCGCCCACTACGACAACCCCACTCTCGTAGCGCTGCCCGATGCCGTGGTCATTTTTGATAGACAGCTCTGCTGTTGCTGGGCAAACCCAGCCGCGGAGACGCTACTCGGGTCTTCACTTGCCAGGCTGACGGGGCGAAACTGCACCGAGGTATTCGGCGACGGGCACTGGATCGGCACCCTGGTGGAGCGCTGCGACTCGGCCAATGGACAAGCCAGCGCCAGGGGCAGCGGATCGCTGGACGACGGGCCGAAAGCCGACCGGGCAGCGCAATCCGTCAATGCCTCGGTAGCGTCTTTGCCGGCACCCGACGACGCCACCGTGCTGGTTCTCCACGAGACCGCCGCCAGCGCGGCGCTTGAGAGCACCAACCATGAAAAAAACAGGATGGCCGAAATGGACCGCCTCGTGGCCTCCATCGGACACGAACTTAACAACCCGCTCTCGGGCATACGCGGCGCCGCGCAGTTGGTAAAAGACCGGGCAGCCGGTGACGAGAGAATTGCGGGATACTGCGACATCATACTCCGGCAGGTGGACCGCATGGGCGAACTCTCGCAAATCCTCATGGAGCTCGAAGCCCCGGTGCCCAAGCCACGGGCTACCAACATCCACCGGGTGCTGAACCAGGTCATCGAGCTGCAGGAAATGGCGCTATCCGGACGACAGCTGACCATCGAACGCCTCTTTGACCCCAGCCTTCCCGACGTCCTTGGAGATGCCGAGCATCTACAGGTATTGTTTCTCAACCTGGTGTCCAACGCGGTCTCTGCCTGCCAGCCCGGCGCCGGCCACGTAACCGTGAAGACGGCCATCGACAACAGCTTCTACGTTGCCAACGACAGCGGAAAATTGCATTACGTAAAAGTGGACGTAATTGACGACGGCTGCGGGCTGGACGAACAAACCCAGCAAAACATGTTCACCCCCTTTTATAGCGGACGAAAAGACGGCCACGGCCTCGGCTTGGCCATAACCCGCAACATCGTCGCTGCCCACGGCGGGACAATAAGGGCTGACAACCGGCCGACCGGGGGTGCCTGCTTCACTGTTCACCTGCCTGTAGCGGTAAACTCAATTGATGGATAGCGCCACGACTACAAAACCCGCGCGAATCGCTGTCATAGATGACGAGCCCGATATCCGGCTCGTCATCACCGACGCTCTGACCGCTGACGGCCACGAAGTACTGGCCTTCGGTGACGGCGAAAGCGGCCTCGCCGCGATACTCGAAACTTCGTTCGACATAGCCTTTATCGACATAAACCTGCCCGGTATCGACGGCTTCGACGTGCTGGCAAAAATTGTCGAGAGAGAATCCGACCTCGCGGTTGTCATCATCACCGGGCGGGCGACAGTGGCCAACGCCATCGAGGCAACCCGAGCCGGCGCCTACGAGTACGTAACCAAGCCCTTTGACCTTGACAAGATTCGCCTGCTCACCCGCAACGTAATGCAGCGACGCGCCCTGCAGTCCGAACTCGACAGTCTGCGCAACCGCGAGCGCTCCCAGCACGAACCGGGTGTCGAAATAGTGGGCCAGTCGCCGCCCATGCAGGAAGTTTACAAGACCATTGGAAGGGTAGCCGACAGCAGCGCCGTGGTGCTCCTGCAAGGAGAGAGCGGAACCGGGAAGGAGCGTATAGCTCGGGCGATTCACGCTTGGTCCAACCGCTGGCTGGGGCCTTTTATAGCGGTGAACTGCAGTGCCATTCCCGACGATCTGCTGGAAAGCGAGATGTTCGGCCACGAGAGAGGGGCTTTCACAGGGGCATCCGAACTGCGCCGGGGCAAGTTCGAGCAGGCTCGTGGCGGCACGCTGTTGCTCGACGAAATCGGCGAGATGCCGCTCGCCCTCCAGTCCAAGTTACTACGCGTACTGCAGGAGAAAGAGTTCAATCGCGTTGGTGGACACGAAACCATCGCGGCCGACTGTCGTATAGTGGCCGCCACCAACCAGGTTCTCAAAAAAACCGTAAGCCAGGGCCGATTTCGCGAGGACCTGTACTACCGGCTCAATGTCGTTGTCATCGACGTCCCCCCCCTGCGTGAGCGCAGCGAAGACATTCCCAGCCTGGTCGACTATTTCCTGGACAACATCAACCGGGAACATGGATTCGCGATCCGCGGCCTGTCTCCCGACGCACTCTCAAGCCTGATCGCCCACGACTGGCCTGGCAACGTGCGCGAACTTGAGAACGTGCTCGTGCGCGCAGCGGCCATGGCTCCTTCACGGTTACTCACGACTGAAGACCTGCCCTTCAGCGGCCGCCGCGAGACCAACGACTACCATTCGTTGTCGCTCGATGAAATAATGGTCGTCAAGTTACGCGAGTATCTCGACCGTCAGGGCGAATCGCCACCCGGTGACCTGCACCCACGGGTCCTTGAGTTGGTAGAAAAACCGCTGATAGAGGTCGTCCTCGAACGAGTGGGCGGAAACCAACTGCACGCGGCCAGGATGCTGGGTATAAACCGGAATACCCTGCGTAAAAAAATCACCGACCTCGGCATTGACCTGCGCTCTTTCGGCGACAGGAACTGATACCCGTTGAAACTCGCCTGTCTCTACCCAGTCGTCAACCTGCTCGACGACGGCGACGGCGCTACCTCACTATCACTGGCCGTCGCACTGGCCGAAGCCGGGGTAACGCTGATGCAGCTGCGCTGTAAAACCGCCGGCACGGGGAACTACAGCAGACTGGCCTCGCAACTGGTTGAGGCACTGCAACCGTTGGGTTGCAGCCTGCTCATCAACGACCGCGTTGACGTCGCCCTGGCCTCGGGCGCAGCAGGCGTACACCTGGGGCAGGATGACCTGCCGGTGGAGGAAGCCCGCGCCATCCTCGGCACCGAGGCCATCATAGGCCTTTCGAGCCACGAGCTCGCCGAGGCCGAACGCGGCTGGTCTGCAGCTGCCGATGCGAGACCCGACTACCTCGCCTTCGGTCCCGTCTTCGAGAGCCCCACCAAGGCGGGCGTACGTAGTGCGAGGGGCATCGACGCGCTCGCCCGGGTCTGCAAGCTGAGTCCATTGCCGGTCGTCGCCATCGGCGGTATCACCCTGGAACTCGCACCCTCGATACGCTCGGCCGGAGCCGTAGCGTCAGCGGTCATCAGCGAGCTCGAACAAGCTCGTGCCCCTGGCCAGCTCGCCAGGCGGTGGCTCGCTGAGCTTTCCTCCTGAGAAGGTAGCCTGGAAGCGGCTTACTATTGCGGGTATTGAGCATCCTCGGTGTAGTAACCAGCCGGAGCATCTCTGCGCGACAGGTTACTGAAGCGGGCGCACTCCTTCCTGAACGCCACCCTCACTACTCCGGTGGGGCCGTTTCTCTGTTTACCGATTATCACTTCGGCGGTACCCACGTCCGGCGAATCGGGGTGATACTGCTCGTCCCGGTAGATGAAACCGATCACGTCGGCGTCCTGCTCGATAGCTCCCGATTCCCTGAGGTCGGCCATCAACGGACGCTTGTCCTGCCTGGTTTCTACCTGCCGGTTGAGTTGTGAAAGCGCTATGACCGGTAGGGAAAGCTCCTTTGCGAGTCCCTTCAGTGCCCGGGATATCGCCGATATTTCCTGCTCCCGGCTGTCCTCTCCACCTACCCCGTGCATGAGCTGCAAGTAGTCAACAATGACGAGCCCGAGATTCAACTCCGGCGTCCGCGCCAGGCGCCGGGCCTTCGCACGCAGCTCGGTAACGGTCATGCCCGCGGTATCGTCGATGTAAATCGGGGCAGTCCCGAGCCGACCCGCCGCCAGGGCCACCTTCTTGAAGTCACTATCCTTCAGCCGCCCGGTACGCGCGGCGCCCAGGTCAATTTCTGCCGCCGAGCACAACATGCGCATGGCGATCTGTTCCTTTGACATCTCCATGGAGAAAACAACCACGCCAGTCTGTCGCTCCAGGGCGGCGTACTCGGCAATGTTGAGACAGAATGCAGTCTTTCCCATGCTGGGGCGGCCGGCGATGATAATCAGGTCAGAAGGCTGGAATCCTGCTGTCAGGCGATCGAGTTCTGCAAACCCGCTGCCAACACCTGTCACGTCGTCGTCACGATTCTGCAACATGTCGACCCGCTCGACCGCGTCAGCCAGCAGGGTGTCAATGCGTTCAGGAATAGATTTGAACCCGGCACTGGAGACTTCGAATATTGATTGCTCGGCCTGGTCGAGAAAGTTGGCGGTATCTCCTTGATCAGAGTAGCCGTCTTCGCTGATCTGGGCTGCGACCCGTATCAACCTTCGGGTTGTGTATTTCTCGGCCACGATCTTGCCGTAGTACTCTACGTTGGCCGCGCTAGGAACCTTCTCAGTGAGCTCGGCAAGGTAAGCCACGCCACCCACCTTGATCAGTGATCCGCGTTGCTTGAGCACGTCGGAGACCGTCACCATGTCCATAGGCCTGCCTTCGTGGCTGAGATGAACCATGGCCGAATAGATCAGCGCGAGGCGCTCGACGTAAAAATCCTCGTGGGTAATGACGTCAGCGACGCGGTCAAAGGCCTCGTTGTCAATCAGGATACCGCCGACGACCGATTCCTCGGCCTCCAGGCTGTGAGGGGGAACCCTCAGAAATGGCTGTTCGTTTCGACTCATACTACCCTACCTTTTCAACCAGCGGACGTCGCAAGCAATGGCCCTTGTGCGGTTTCTGTGCGCATCCCCACTGTCTCGAGCAGCTGGTCACTCAGACGGCCCCCGCGACCAGGCCTGCCAGGCGCTGCAGAGCGCCGGGCAGCCGAGGCCCGTACCACGACAGGTCCTTGCCGTCTATGAAGACGACCGGCAGCTCTAATCCCGCCAGGCTCAGTTCGTCGGCGTGGGCGGAGCTGAAAGCGTAAGGCTCATCGGGCAGCAGGACCAGGTCCGGCCGGCGCTCGACAACGTCCTCGAGGGAGACCTCGAACCAGTCGCTTTCTACATCGTCAAAAATATTCTCGCAGCCCACGGTCCTGAGCAGGTCAGCAACGTACACGGCCTTTCCAAAAGTCATCCACGGGCGTCTCCACACGGGACAGAAAGTCCTGACCCCTCTTCGTTTAAATCCGTCACGGACCAGCGCCGCAGCCTTTCGGCAGCTCCGCGCAAGCTCCATGGCCGGCTCTGGCCTGCCCAGGCTCTCGCCCAGCCGCTGCATCGCAGCAGCAGCGTCGTCAACGCTTCGCGGATGGTAGTTCTCTATCCTGAGCCCCGCCGAGGACAGTCGCTCAACATCTTCGATACGGTTTTCTTCGGCGCTCACGAGCACCAGGTCCGGGCACAGGGCCACTATGTCCTCCACCGCCGGATCCTTGGTTCCACCGAGGGTGGGTACGTGGGCCAGGGCTCCGGCCGGTTCCACGCAGTAGCGTGTGCGGCCGATCAGCCGTTCGCCAGCGCCCAGGAAGACGACGGATTCCGTCAGGCTGGGTACCAGGCTTACCACCCGGTTCGGCGTTTCGCGGGTCACTGGGTGGGTAGACAGCGGGTGCTGTCGTCGATGGCCTGCCAGCCCCGGCGGCGAGCTTCGACCCTGAGCCTGGGGTCGGGGTTGACGACGCAGGGATGCGCCACTTCGCTCAATACCGGCAGATCCCCTATCGAGTCACCGTAGTAATAACAGTCCGCCAGGTTTACACCCTCTTCGTCGGCCCACTGCCGGGCACGCGTCAGCTTGCCTTCACCGTAACAGAACGGGCGCTTGGCCTTCCCGGTAAATACACCGTCGCTTATCTCGAACTCGTTGGCTATGTAGTCGTCGGCGTCGATATCGTCACTCACGAGGCCGCACAGGTAGGTGCTCGCACCCGATAGTAACACGACCCTATGACCCCGCTGTTGGTGCCACTTGAGTCGAGCCAACACCGCCTGGTTGTAATGCTGTCGAACATCGTCCTGGTACCAAGCCTGGCACCTCTTGATGATGTCGGTTTCTTCGAGACCGCGCAGCAGGTTGGAAGCAAAATCAGCCGCGAGGGTCAGGTTGAAGAAACCGAACCTGTAGGTCACATATCCCCAGCCCATGCGGACGAGATCGACAACCCCGATCAGGCCCTCCCGCCAGAGATAACGAATAAAGAGAGTCGCCGACTGGGACACCAGCAGTGTCCCGTCCACGTCAAAAAAGGCTACCGCCTTCGAGGGCGGGCCGGGCTGTTTGTCAGACCCGCTCAACTATCATGGCGATGCCCTGTCCACCGCCAATACACAACGAGGCCAGCCCAAGCGCGACATCCCTGTTCTTCATGGCGTGCAGCAGGGTCACGAGCACCCTCGCCCCGCTGGCCCCGATGGGATGTCCCAGCGCCACCGCTCCGCCGTTGACGTTGACCAGCTCGGCGTCGATCTTGAGCTCGGCCAGAACTCCCAACGACTGGGCCGCGAAAGCCTCGTTGAGCTCCCACAGGCCGATATCGCCAACGGCGAGGCCGGCTTTTTCGAGCGCCTTCTCGCTGGCGGGCCAGGGCCCCATGCCCATGATGGCCGGATCCACGCCCGCCGAGGCTGCTGAACGTATGACCGCCAGCGGCTCCAACCCATCGGCCTTGGCGCGTTCTTCGGACATGACGACCAGCGCCGCCGCTCCGTCGTTGATACCCGACGCGTTACCCGCCGTCACCGTACCCCCGTCGGGCTTGAAGGCCGCTCGCAGGCGACCCAGGGATTCAGCAGTGGTCTCAGGCCGCGGGTGCTCATCCTTGTCAAAGACTATCGGCTCGCCTTTCTTCTGCACCAGCTCCACACCGAATATCTCGTCGTCAAAAGCACCCGATGACTGGGCCTTTCCCGCTTTATTCTGGCTGGCCGCGGCAAACTCGTCCTGGGCCTCACGCGAAATACCGTATTTCTCGGCGACGTTCTCGGCCGTGATACCCATGTGAACATTAGTTATCGGGCAGGTGAGCCCGTCGTTGATCATCGAATCCACGACCGCCCCGTTCTGCAGCCTATAGCCGAAGCGTGCCTTGGGAAGCATATAGGGAGTCAGCGTCATGTTTTCCATGCCACCGGCTACAACCACCTCGGCATCACCACAGGCGATCGACTGCGCGGCCAGGTGCACGGCCTTGAGGCCCGAACCACAAGCCTTGTTGACCCCGAAGCTGGGGACCTCCCGGGGAATGCCCGAGTTGAGCGCGGCGACCCTGGCGGGGTTGAGCCCCAGCCCGGCTGCGAGTACGTTGCCGAGTATTACCTCGTCAACGGCGCCGGCATCTACACCGGCCCTTTTCAGGGCCTCGGCGCAGGCAAGCCCACCCAGGTCAGTGGCACTGGTATTAGCCAATGCTCCACCAAAAGTTCCTATCGCGGTACGCGCCGCGCTGACGATAACTGTTCTCGACACTTGGTCCTCCGTTCTGATTGAGGGGACGGCCCGCCTAAGCGGCGTCGGCCACGTTGGCCCGTACCCATTCGACTATGTTCTCCGTGCTCTCACCCGGTGTGAACACGGCCTTGACGCCCATTTTCTTCAATTCTTCGATATCCGAATCGGGGACGATTCCCCCGCCGAACACAACGACTTCGCCCGCCCCGCGTTTTTCGAGTTCCTTGAGAAGCTGCGGGAACAAGGTCATGTGAGCGCCCGAAAGTATCGACAAGCCTATGCCGTCCACGTCTTCCTGCACTGCGGTCTCAGCGATCATTTCAGGTGTCTGGTGCAAGCCCGTGTAAATGACTTCGAACCCCCCGTCGCGAAGGGCTCGCGCGATTATCTTTGCCCCACGGTCGTGTCCGTCCAGGCCGGGCTTGGCTACAAGTATGCGATGACGTCGTTCTGCCAATGGCGTTCCGTTTTCCTCAGGTCCAAGCGGGGTCGCTGTAGACCCCGAACTCGCAACGGAAGATATCCGATATTTCCCCAATAGAACAACACGCGTCCACTGCCTCGACCATCGGGGGCATCATGTTACGCTCGGAACGCGCAGCCTGGCCCAGCTCGGCCAGTGCCGAAGCAGCCCTTGAAGCATCTCGAGAGGCCCGCGTAGCGATCACGCGCTCTACCTGGTTTTTTTCCACTTCGCTGCCCAGGTCCAGGGTTTCTACCGGCGATCCGGCTGATTCGCCGGAGTACGCGTTGACCCCCACCGTGACATACTCGCCCCGTTCCATGGCTTTCTGAAATTTCCAGGCCGATTCAGCAATTTCCTGTTGTGGATAGCCGGCCTCTACCGCGGCCAGGATTCCACCGGCCTGGTCTATGCGCTCTATTATCGCGTTCGCCTCGCTTTCCATCGCGTCGGTCATGGCTTCCATTGCGTAGCTACCGCCAAAAGGATCTACCGTTGCCGCCACGCCGGTTTCCTCGGCTATGATCTGCTGGGTACGCAGTGCCACTGTGGCGGCTTCCTCGCTGGGCAAGGCCAGGGTTTCGTCCAGCGAGTTGGTGTGCAGCGATTGCACTCCGGCCAGTACCGCGGCGAGTGCCTGCAAGGCCACGCGCGCGACGTTGTTCAGCGGCTGCTGGGCGGTGAGCGAAACTCCCGAAGTCTGTGCGTGTGTGCGCATGAGGCAGGCACGGTCGCTGCTGGCACCAAAGCGGTCACGCATGATCGAAGCCCACATGCGTCGCGCCGCGCGGATCTTGGCTATCTCCTGCAGGAAGTCATTGTGGACATTGAAAAAGAAGGACAGGCGCGGGCCGAAAACCTCGGGGTCCAATCCCCTGTCAACGGCCGCCTGCACGTAACCGATTCCGTCGGCGAGGGTAAATGCCAGCTCCTGCACGGCCGTCGCCCCGGCCTCCCTGATGTGGTAGCCCGAGATCGACACCGGGTTCCAACGAGGGAGTTCGTTCGAACAGAACTCGATCACGTCGGTTACCAGTCGCATGGAAGGCGCGGGCGGAGAAATCCACTCCTTCTGGGCAATGAATTCCTTGAGCATGTCGTTCTGCAGGGTGCCACCGAGTCGGGCCCTCGGGATGCCACGCCTATCGGCCAAGGCAACGTACATCGCCAGCAGTATCGGAGCCGTACAATTTACCGTCATCGAGGTGGTGACAGCGCCCAGGTCGATGCCCTCGAACAGAAGATCCAGGTCGTCGATCGTAGCCACCGAAACGCCCTCACGGCCGACCTCGCCCAGCGAACGCGGAGAATCGGGGTCGTAGCCCATCA
>LWDU01041951.1_pt1 | contig 14588 bp, 17 predicted proteins | sample 727161 | NCBI WGS metagenome assembly LWDU01 (sample SAMN04566230, study PRJNA314399) | hydrothermal vent metagenome | isolation source: deep sea hydrothermal plume seawater | place: Mexico: Gulf of California, Guaymas Basin | collected 2004-07-11 | reverse complement strand
CCATGTACCGTGAAATTGCCCGAAAAATGACCGCTAAACTATCGCTACACAGCAAGGACCATAGCGCTAAATTTGGCAACATTATGATTCAGTAGCGCCAAGCCCCTTTCATGGCTAAGAACAACCCTGCTATCGCCACGACTGATAGCAAGCCATCATCAATGGTTGTTTTATTTTTTCAACTGGCAATTGGAAAAAAAATCCAATTCTGATGAATAAACCTTTGTTTGTACGCCCATAAAACCCAACACGGAATGAAACAAATTATCATGCGACAAAGAACCTTGACTGGCCTTGTCAAGACAGGACCGACTCCACCGCTGACCATAAGCAACATCCGGCAACCATAACGCCATTGGAATATGGGTTTGTTCAGCTGGAGCCATCATATAAGGCAATCCGTGTAAATAAATATTATTCTCACCTAAGGACTCTCCATGGTCTGAAAGGTAAAGCATTGCGGTACTAAATTGCACAGAATTCTGTTTCAAAAAACCAATCACTTGACCTAAAAAATAATCCGTATAAAGGATCGTATTATCATAACCATTGGTAATTTCTGATTGCTGGCAATTTTGCAATTGATTGGTCGCACACACCGGCTTAAAAACAGCAAAAGCCTCAGGGTATCTCAAATAGTACGCCGGCCCATGACTGCCTTTTTGATGCAACACAATGACCGTATCTTTTTTCAACGTCGACACATAATCCTGAAGATTAGCCAATAAAACCTCATCAAAACACTCTCCGGTCGCACAAAACTCGACCACATCAGCCTCCGCTAACTCATCAGTGTCAACGCGGTCACACACGCCCTTACAACCCGAGTTATTCTCCCGCCACAACACGCCAATACCGGCAGTTTGAAGCACGTCCAATAAATTCTCATAAGCGCGCCCCTTAGCATGCGAATAATCACTACGATTAAATTTAGAAAACATACAAGGCAGTGACGTTGCCGTTGCCGTACCACAAGAAGTCACGGTACTAAAGTTAATCAGGCTTTCCTTCCTTAACACTGGATTGGTTGGTCTCTCATAACCATTTAACGAAAAGTTTTGAGCGCGCGCCGTCTCTCCCACCACCAAAATAAATAATTTATTTTTCTCACTCGGCTGCTGAAAATTGCCTAGTACCGCATCTTCACCGATCGCTTGAATGACCACAGGGCCTGCTGTTAAATTTCTTTTCGCCAACGTAATCAGTGCGTAACTAAAATTAATCGGGTTAATTAAATGCCGCAAATGACGCTCATTTCTGACCATCGAAGCAAACTCTTGAAAAAAGACACCCGCAATACTTGCCATTATCAGCAAACTAATCAAAACCACTTTCAAACGAACAAAGCGCTTCACCTCTGAACTTCGGTCAATATCTGTATAATAAATCAATCCAGCCGGCAAAAGTCCTAACAGGGTTACCTTCAAAATCATCTGAATATTAACCAATTCATAGGTCTCACCTATATCGGTTTGCAGCGCATTCAAAAGCATATTACGCTCTGGCAAATGAAGCGGCAATCACGAACAATATAGCCACTGGCTTGAACAAATAACGCCAGCTTAACAAGGTAAACATCAGGTTAAGAAAAACAACTAACGCAACAAAAACCGCAACAAGAAAAGCAATATGCTCACTCCACGTTGCGTCAAAGACTTTTAAGAGTGCGCGCCAAAAAGAATTATTATGAAAAACAACTAAAAACAATGCCAACAACACGGACAATTTGGCGCTACTTACTTTAAATTTCAATGCCGATCCCATTACTTTTCACAGACCCCCAAATTCTAAACCCTTACCCCAATAAAACCAGGCTCCAAACAACACCCACCGTTACCAACGCCACAAAAACAGCGGCCGATCCTAAATCTTTAGCTCGTTTGGATAAATCGTGATAATCCAAACCCACTCGATCAACAACCGACTCTATTGCCGTATTTAATAACTCTGTCACTAATACCAACAACAAACAACTCACCAACAAGGCGCGCTCAAGCCCATTATCACCCAGAACAACCCCAATCGGCGCCAGCACTATAAAAAAAACGACTTCTTGTCGAAAGGCGGCCTCACCACTAAAAGCCGCTTTAAATCCTGCCATAGACCACTTAAACGCATGGGTAACACCCTATCAATGCTGCTTGAATCAGGCGTGAAGATCTCATCTTTTGCCCCAATCATTACTGCTGATCCATGCCGTTAAAAGTTTATTAAAAAAGCGTTAACTATACCTTGATCAAACCAACCTTAATAGCGATACCCTTAACTCATTTACCCCAACATAACCGCATCACTAACGCCCTCAACAAAACCCCTTACAATTCTCTGCTGTAAACCTTAAGGGTCATGTTAAAATAGTACTGTTAATCTATTTAAAGCCCATAACACACCCTCAAATGGGGACGTTATTTAGCGTGATTAACTCCTTAAAAAAATCAATCAATAATGAAAAAACATGAGCATCAAACCCGATAAATGGATACGCCGCATGGCGCTACAACACGACATGATAACGCCTTTTGTCGACACTCAAGTCAGACACCAAGCAAAGGGACGCGCAATCTCCTTTGGTACGTCAAGTTATGGTTACGATGTTCGCTGCTCTAATGAATTTAAGATTTTTACTAATATTAACTCTGTCATTGTCGACCCCAAAGATTTTGACCAAAATAGTTTTGTCGATGTAAAGTCGGATGTTTGCATCATACCGCCCAACTCTTTTGCATTGGCTCGGACTATCGAGTTTTTTAAAATACCGCGGGATGTGCTCACCATTTGCTTGGGTAAATCGACCTATGCGCGCTGCGGAATCATTGTCAATGTAACGCCGTTAGAACCCGAGTGGGAAGGCCACGTGACCTTAGAGTTTTCTAACACCACGCCTTTACCTGCAAAAATATACGCTAATGAGGGGGTCGCTCAAATGTTATTTTTTGGTGCCGACGAAGTTTGTGAAACCTCTTATAAAGATCGCAACGGAAAATACCAGGGCCAAGAAGGTGTCACATTACCCAAAGCGTAACCGATAAACTTCAACCTAATTCCAGCGCTCATGCCCACACCCATTAACAGTAAAAACTTCTTCAAACAAGCCTGCATCTTTGAAGGCTCACTCATTGGTATTGCCCTAGCCTTAGGCTGGGCGGGCGACATCAATCCATTTGCATCATTATACTTTTCAGAAACAGCCTTTTTCCACGGCATTATTGCCACACTTCCGATCTTTATAATTTTTCTAGCGCTTTATCAACTCAATGTAAAACCCTTAGCAAAAATAAGAACGCTCCTACTCGATATGCTCGGCCCCATATTGCATCGTTATCACTGGTCCGATTTGCTCATCTTAGCGTCGATAGCCGGCATCTCTGAAGAAATACTCTTTAGAGGCGTTATCCAACCGTGGATGGAAAGTTCTTGGGGAATGCTGACAGGCCTTATTGTTAGCAGTCTTTTATTTGGACTGGTCCATGCCGTTACACTCCTTTACTTCTTATTAGCCGCACTGGTTAGTGTTTACTTCGGCTTGTTATTAGATATTGACGGTTCACGTAATTTACTCATCCCTATTGTGACCCATGGACTCTATGACTTCCTCGCCTTTTTAGTCATCAAACATACTTACCGCCGCCAAAATAAAACCGATACCCATCATGAATAAGCTATCAGCGCCAGTACAACAAAAAGATCTCTTTATCCCCTGGCTGATATGGAGCGCTTTGGTCATCGCACTCATCACCATCACTTTAATCGGTCACTTCAATGGTGATCAATACCGCCTCAATCCGCCAAATAATTCATTAGTCTTTTTACGCACTGTTTTCTATGGCCTCGCCATCATCACATTCCCTATTACCAATTTTATCCGTCATATCATGGTGCGCCTAAACCAGACCATGCCCGGCGATAAAACCGCAAAATCACGGTACCAGTTAACCACCCTCATCTCCATGCTGGCCGCCGACTCAATTGGCTTTTATGGCATTGCCTTATACCTTTGGGGCGACCCCATTAATACCCTCTATATCTTTTCTCTACTCTCAGGATTAGCCTTTTTTCTTTATCGCCCCAAACAAGATGAATTTCGCTCTATTCAAGAAGCACTTACTAATACCGCCCATAAAAACTAGTTATCTCACGAGATAACTAGTCGATATTTATTAATTCAAAATCGTGGGTAATTTCAACCGATTTCTCTAACATTATTGAAGCCGAGCAATACTTTTCTGCCGACAATTGAATAGCACGCTGTACGACCGCTTCTTTAAGTTTCCGCCCGGTAACGATAAAGTGCACATGGATACGACTGAAAACCTTCGGCACCGTATCAACACGCTCAGCGCTAATTTCCGCTACACAGTCAGTCACCTCATGACGACCCTTTTTCAAAATATGGATCACATCAAAGGTGGTGCAGCCGCCCATTCCTAATAACAACATCTCCATGGGTCGAACACCCATATTCCGCCCTCCATTTTCAGGCGGCCCATCCATAACAACGGCATGACCACTTTCCGACTCGCCCACAAACATCGCCTCACCCACCCATTTAATTCTCGTTGTCATTTTCTTCAATCGTCCTTTAAAAAACTATTAGGGTAGCATAATTTAACCGCCTAAATACGCCGCCATCAAATAGCGCTATAATAAAATAAAATTCACTCTTAGCCTATTTTCTTCATCCTATGGCCAACCTATTTACGGTAACTCCACACACGGCAATTGACCACATTATCACCTTAGATCAACTCAATACCGGCAACCTTATCGCCAATGCCGCGCACCAATTTCCGGCAGGTAAAGGGGTTAATGTGGCCAAAACAATTACCTCAATGAAAACCCGTGTAACGGCCCTTGGCTTTATTGGCCAACAATCTGCCGAATTCTTTCAGCAATTAGACTCAACATTATTGACTACCGACTTTTCCCAAGTTCCCGGACTCGTGCGCCAAAACATCACCCTACAAACCCATTCAATTGATCAAGAAACGCATATTCGAACGCCTGGATTTACCGTCACAGAGAAAGACACTAACGCTTTAATTAACAAGATCAATGCAAACATACAACCCGATGACATCATCATCTTATCAGGGAGTCTGCCACCAGGTTGCAACCCACATTTTTATGCCGATATCATCACCCATTGCCATAAAAAAAATACCCGGATATTACTCGATAGCAGCGGTCAAAGCCTAGCCAATAGCCTAAAAGCAACCCCTTATTTAATTAAACCTAACTTAATTGAAATGGAAGCGCTGGTTGGCTATCCATTAACCCACACCACCGCAATCATCAACGCCGCGCAACATTTTATTCACCAAGGCATCCAGGTTGTTATTGTTTCACTTGGCAAAGACGGAATTATTGCCGTCACCCAAACGGATGCCATACAACTCCGTTGCGACAATCTCCCCAACCAAGAACTCATCAACACCATTGGTTGCGGCGATGCTCTTATGGGCGGTCTTGCATTAGCCTATCAGCAAAATAAATCATTCCCTGAGGCCCTTAAACTAGCCATCTCCTGTGCAACAGCCAACCTCTTCAGTCAAGAACCGGGTAACATTTCACCCCGGCTAGTGAACGAAATAAAATCAATGGTTCGGTTAAATTCAATAAAGAATCCATGATTTTATGATTGTCCATAAGAATATCCATCAAAAAAAAGCTATAATAATTCGCTGATGGGTCTATTGATAGATCACATAAAAAAAACTGTTTCCTTGCCCACGATAAAAACACGTGTTTCTTAATAAGAAATACTTATCGTTAGCTTCAATGTCATGGTAAAAAATAGCCATTGATGTCAATTTGGGCATTACGCTAACCATTACTACCCGTAAACCGCGTTACTTAATACTTTGTATGTAAGACCAAATGACTGAAGACGAATTTAATCACTACGCTCAACAAGGCTATAACCGAATTCCTATTACCCGTGAAATTCTAGCGGACTTGGACACGCCCCTCAGTGCCTATGTTAAATTAGCAGACCAACCCTACTCGTATTTATTCGAGTCAGTACATGGCGGCGAACAATGGGGGCGTTACTCTATTATTGGATTGCCCTGCAAAACCCAAATCAAAATTTTTGATCATACTGTTCGTATTGAAGAACAAGGTCAACTCAAAGAAGAGCTCACTGTTGAAAATCCTTTACGATGGATTGAAACCTTTAAAGAACAATTTAATGTCCCTGATATTCCGGGTCTACCTCGATTTCATGGTGGTCTTGTAGGCTACTTTGGCTATGAAACCATTGGCTATATCGAACCTAAATTAAAGTATCACGGCAAGCCTGACCCTTTACAAACACCTGATATTTTATTAATGGTCTCAGAAGAAATGCTGGTCTTTGATAACTTATCTGGAAAGATGTTACTGCTGACCCACGCCTGCCCAGAACAACCCAAGGCCTACCCCTTGGCGTGTAGTCGTCTTGATGCACTGATTGTGCAATTGCGCGAAAGTTCCGCCAAACCACATAAACAATCACAACCCACCACGGTTGACGAACAAGATTTTATCTCCGGCTTTACCCAAGAAGGTTTTGAAAATGCTGTCAAAAAGGCCAAAGACTATATTGTTGCCGGTGACGTTATGCAAGTGGTTCTGTCGCAACGTATGTCCATCCCTTATTCTGCGCCAGCCTTAGACCTTTATCGCGCTTTGCGCTGTTTAAACCCATCACCCTACATGTATTTCCTCAATCTCGAGGACTTCTACATAGTGGGTTCTTCACCTGAAATATTGGTGCGCCTAGAAGATAACACGGTTACGGTTAGACCTATTGCCGGCACACGACCTCGGGGTGAAACGGTTCAGCAAGACACGGCTCTGGAAAAAGACTTATTATCCGACCCTAAAGAATTAGCTGAACACTTAATGCTCATTGATTTAGGTCGTAATGACGCCGGTCGTATTGCCACAACAGGTAGCGTTGAGCTTACGGATAAAATGATTATCGAACGATACTCTCATGTCATGCATATTGTTTCCAATGTTACCGGAACGTTACAACCTGGAAAAAATGCCTTTGATGTTTTAGAAGCCACCTTTCCGGCCGGCACCGTCAGCGGCGCACCCAAAATAAGGGCGATGGAAATCATCAACGAATTTGAGCCCGTCAAGCGAGGAATATACTCAGGGGCAGTGGGTTATATTTCATGGTCTGGAAATCTTGATACTGCAATCGCTATTCGTACCGCTATTATCAAAGATAAAACATTACATATTCAAGCCGGAGCCGGCATTGTTTATGACTCAGTACCCAGAAATGAATGGGATGAAACTATGAATAAAGGGCGCGCCATTTTCAAAGCCGTCAGTATGGCTGAAGCAGGTCTAGAAGGGGACCAAAAATCATGAATGCAATTAAAGTCGTTATGATCGATAACTACGACTCATTCACATACAATTTAGTGCAATATTTAGGTGAGTTAGGCGCTCAGGTTGAAGTGGTTCGTAATGACCAAACCAGTATTGACGAAATTAAAGCCATGGCGCCAGATAAATTAGTTATTTCCCCCGGCCCTTGCACACCTAATGAAGCCGGCATCTCGGTAGAAGCTATTAAAACTTTTTCTGGGCATTGCCCTATTCTAGGCGTCTGCCTTGGGCATCAAAGTATTGGCCACGCCTTCGGCGGAAAAATAACCCATGCCAAGCGTATTATGCATGGAAAAACCTCACCCATTTTTCACCATAATACCGGCGTTTTCAGCGACTTGACTAATCCTTTTATAGCGACCCGTTATCATTCATTAGTCATCGAACAAGAAACCTTACCGGCCTGTCTTGAAATGACGGCATGGACTGAGGATAGCGCTGGCAATCTTGAAGAAATCATGGGTGTCCGTCATAAAGAATACGACATCGAAGGCGTTCAATTTCACCCTGAATCCATTCTGACCGAACACGGTCACGATTTACTACAGAACTTTCTGACTGGGACGCGCTAATGGATATGCCCAAAGCCTTAGATATTTTACTTCAGGGGCAAGACCTCAAATCTGAACAAATGCATACCATTATGCACCTCATCATGTCCGGTAAGGCCACACCCTCGCAAATTGCCGGCTTTCTAATTGCTCTACGATTAAAAGGTGAAACGGTCGATGAAATTACGGCTGCCGCCGAAGTCATGCGAGAACTTGCCAACCCCGTGACTATTACCGGTCAACACGTTATTGATACCTGTGGCACGGGCGGTGATGGCGCGAACACCTTCAATATTTCAACAACGGTTGCCTTTGTTGTCGCCGCTGCCGGCGGACAAGTGGCTAAACACGGCAACCGCTCTGTTTCCAGCCGCTCAGGTAGCGCTGATGTCTTAGAAGCTGCTGGCGTTAATTTAGACTTATCAGCCGAACAAGTGAGCCAATGTGTTAACACGGTCGGCATCGGATTTTTATTTGCACCTAAGCATCACAGCGCCATGAAACATACCATTGGCCCGCGTAAAGAAATGGCCGTCAGAACTATTTTCAATTTATTAGGCCCACTCTCAAATCCTGCCGGCGCTAAAAATCAATTAATCGGTGTTTTCTCCGAGCAATGGGTCGAGCCTTTAGCTCAAGTACTCCAGAAACTGGGCAGCGAACATGTACTCATCGTTAATGCTGAAGATGGGCTTGATGAAATCAGCATTAATTCAGCGACAACTGTTGCTGAATTGCAAAACGGTAGCATTCGTACCTATTCAATTACCCCCGAACAATTTGGCTTTCAACGTGCGCCGCTCAGCACCCTAGCTGTTGATGGCATTCAAAGTAGCCTTAACATATTAAAAGGGGTACTTCAGGGAGAGCCCGGGCCGGCAAAAGATATTGTCTGTCTCAATGCAGGTGCGGCTATTTATGCGGCGAATTTAACAGACTCTCTGGAATCAGGCATCCAAAAAGCACAACACAATCTTGATAATGGGCTTGCTTTTGAAAAACTGGAACAACTGCGCCAAATTTCCAATCGCTTATAACCGTTACCTTCTATCTTATACATTATGACTAACGCACCCGATATTCTCACTAAAATCTTAGCCACAAAAGCGGATGAAATCAGCCGTAGAAAAGACCGTATGTCAATTAGCGACTTAGAGAGCATTATTCAAGACGTTGAAGCACCGAGAGGATTTGCCAATGCACTGCAAACTAAAGCACGGGCAAAGCAACCGGCAATCATTGCAGAAATAAAAAAAGCTTCTCCCAGCAAAGGCGTGATTCGTGAAAATTTCCACCCTATTGAAATTGCCAACGACTATAGCTTTCATGGCGCGACATGTCTTTCGGTACTCACTGACAAACAATATTTCCAAGGCTCTGAAGTCTATCTACAACTGGTCAGAGAAGCCTGCCCATTGCCAACATTAAGAAAAGACTTCATGATAGATCCTTATCAGATTTACGAAGCGCGCGCCCTCGGTGCAGATTGTATTCTGCTTATTGTAGCGGCACTAGACGATGGCCAAATGCTCGAGCTAGCCCAAACGGCCACCCAACTAGGCATGGACATATTAGTTGAAGTACACAACAGCGCTGAGTTACAACGTGCTCTTGCTATTGATACCCCCCTGATCGGTATTAACAACCGAAACCTACGCACTTTTGAAACATCACTACAAACAACCCTTGATCTTAAAGAAGCCATTCCCGAAGACCGTCTCGTCATTACCGAAAGCGGCATTCATACACAAGATGACGTAAAACTGATGCTTGAAAATGACATCTATGCCTTTTTAGTCGGGGAAGCCTTTATGCGCGCCAAACACCCCGGGCAAAAAATGCACGAATTATTTTTTACAATAACGCCGTAACGCCGTACAAAGAAAATGTCCTAATGGAGCAAACGCTGTAATAACGCCGTTAACCCCGGTAGCGGTTGATAACCGCTACCACGATTGATAATCAACGTCGTTGCGGTCTTAATTGTCTGCTCTAAATCATCATTCACCACAATAAAATCATATTCATCGTAGTGGCTCATTTCACTCACGGCAGATTTCATTCTACGCGCGATCACCTCGTCACTGTCTTGTCCTCGGTCTTGTAATCGCTGTTCTAAAATACCCCGTGATGGCGGTAAAATAAAAATAGAATAACTTTCCGGCAACGCCTTGCGTACCTGCTGCGCCCCCTGCCAATCAATTTCTAAAATAACATCAATCCCTTGTCGCAACAAATGCTCCAAATGACTTCTTGATGTGCCATAAAAATTATCAAAAACTTGAGCATGCTCTATAAAGCCATCATGCGCGAGTAATGTTCTAAACTGCTCAACCGAAACAAAAAAATAATCTTCCCCCTCTATCTCGCCGGGTCTTTTGTCTCGTGTCGTATGGGAGATAGAAACTCTTAAATTATCAAGGTCTTGAATAAGTCGCTTAACGACACTGGTCTTTCCTGCACCCGACGGTGCTGAAATAATAAACAACTGCCCTAAAAACATTCCATTACTCAATGATCTATCCACCTATTAATATGCCAACCCTCTGAAAAAATCACTCTATATTTTGAACCTGCTCTCTCATTTGCTCGATCAAGACCTTAAGCTCAATCGCAATTTGCGTCATGTCCTTATCCCCTGATTTAGACCCTAAGGTATTTGCCTCACGGTTCAGTTCCTGCATTAGAAAATCAAGCCGTCGGCCGACCGGTTTATCTTGATTTAAATTATGCTCAACCTCTTTAAGATGGGTTGTCAGGCGATCTAACTCTTCTGCCACATCCAGTTTATGGGTAATTAACACCATTTCTTGCTCTAACCGATCAGAGTCAGGGTTAACCGATAATTCTTCAAGGCGCCGATTCATTCGCTGACGAATTTGCTGCAACACCTCAGGAAGACGCTCAGATGCAAGCGCTACGAAATGCTGCATTTGTTGGCAGCGCTGCTTAAGTAATGAAGCTAACTCCGCACCTTCTCTAACCCTTAATGCGACTAGATCTTTTAATGTATCATGAACCAAGTGATTAAGAACCGGTGCTAAATCATCCACAGGGACAACCTGTTCAACTTGCACACCCGGGAACATTAAAATATCCAATGCTGAAATCAATTGTGATTCTTTCATCAGCCCTTCTATTTCTTCAGTCGCTGAAACTATCGCTTGAACCACAGAGCTATTAATTTGTACCGATGAGGTCGTCGCTATTCGTTTCTTATAACTCAATACACACTCAATTTTACCACGACTTAACGATTGCCCCAGTAAGCTACGAATATCCAACTCGGCAAACCTGAAAAGTTCTGGCAGCTTTATCGTCAAGTCACTATAGCGATGATTAACTGAACGCAATTCACAGTGAATAGTCATCTGCGCCATACACGTTTCACCGCTCGCAAAGGCTGTCATACTTCTAATCATAATACTCAACTACTATCAAAAAAATTAATCTATCTTATCAAATACCATTATAAAGTACTGGTAATCAAAATAACGATTTTAGCTTCAATGTACTTTACCTGAGTGCACACTGAATCCATCATGGACGGACAAATACGGTATAATCTTTCAATTTATATTAAGGTAGACTCATGAGACCCAGCGGACGCACCCCAAACCAACTAAGAGACATTAACATCACTTGTGGCTATACTAAACATGCTGAAGGCTCTGTATTAATTGAGTTCGGTGAAACTCGGGTCCTTTGTAATGCCAGCGTTGAAAATCGTATTCCTCGTTTTCTCAAAGGTTCTGGACAAGGCTGGGTTACTGCAGAATACGGCATGTTACCCCGCTCAACCCATAGCCGAATGAAACGTGAAGCCAGTATGGGCAAACAAGGTGGACGCACCCTTGAAATCCAACGTCTTATTGGTCGCTCACTGCGTGCGGCAATGCGCCTCGACTATTTAGGCGAAAAAACCATCACTATAGATTGTGATGTTTTACAGGCCGATGGCGGCACACGCACAGCAGCAGTTACCGGCGGTTTTGTCGCCTTAAACCTTGCAATCAATAAATTACTCGCCGAACGGCAAATTAAGAAAAACCCTATCATTGGTCAAATTGCATCGGTTTCAGTGGGTATTTTTCAAGGCGTTCCGGTCTTAGATCTTGATTACCAAGAAGATAGCAACGCTGAAACGGATATGAATGTGGTTATGAATGATGCCGGTGCATTTATTGAAATTCAAGGCACCGCCGAGGGTCATGCCTTTCGAAAAGAAGAATTAGATCAAATGACCTCTTTAGCAGAAGCGGGTATTGCCCAATTATTAGTCCTTCAAACTGAAGCATTACGTTAATCTGTATGATGCCACAGCACGCGGAGAAAATTGTTTTAGCCAGTGGGAATACCGGTAAAATTCGTGAAATTCAAGCTATTTTAAACGAACACACCATTATCCCTCAATCACACTTCAACCTTCCTGAGGCTGAAGAGACCGGCCAAACATTTATTGAAAATGCGCTCATCAAGGCTCGTCAAGCCACAGCATTGTGTCAACTCCCTGCTATTGCCGATGACTCAGGTTTAGTGGTCGATGCCCTTGACGGGGCACCGGGTGTCATTTCCGCACGTTATGCCGGAGCACATGCGAACGATACAGAAAACCTAAAAAAAGTATTACAACAATTAGGCACTACGCCCATGACAAAACGTAGCGCCCGATTTATTTGTGTCATTGCCTTTTTAAGGCACCCCGCCGATCCTTGCCCCATCATTGCCCAAGGGACTTGGGAAGGGCAAATACTCTTTGAGTCAAAAGGTGAAAACGGCTTTGGCTACGATCCAATATTTTGGCTTCCTGAGCAAAACTGTAGTTCAGCAGAGCTTAGCCCAGAAATCAAAAACAACTTGAGTCACCGCGGTCAAGCCTTACAACAATTTCAACATCAACTCAGACATTTTTCTAGTTAAAATTTACTTTCTTATCGCTGTCCACGGCGCCTATGAAACCCACTCACTCCATTCCTTTAAGCCTCTATATACACTTTCCTTGGTGCCTTAAAAAATGCCCCTATTGTGATTTTAATTCCCATGAGTTTACCGGAGATCTGCCGGAGCAAAACTACATCAATGCCTTACTAACAGACCTAGAACAAGATATTAACTTCTTTAAAGAGTCCCGACCGATTGAGAGTATTTTCATGGGTGGCGGCACCCCCAGCATTTTTTCCCCAGAGGCTATTCACTCATTATTAGAAAATATCAAAAAACTAATTCCCGTTAATCCCGACGCAGAAATTACCCTTGAGGCCAACCCAAGTACTTTTGAAAATCAAAAATTTTCAGAATTTAACCACGCCGGCATTAACCGCCTCTCGATTGGCATTCAAAGCTTTAATGATTCATTACTGAAAAATCTCGGGCGCACCCACAATAGTCAAATGGCATTAAATGCCGGTGAAATAGCTCATTCGGCCGGGTTCACTAATTTTAACTTAGACCTCATGTTTGGCTTACCTCAAGGTTCTCTTAAAAGTAGCCTCTTTGATATACAAACCGCCATCTCATTAGAGCCTAGTCATATTTCTTTTTACCAACTAACTCTTGAACCCAATACCTATTTCCATAAGTTTCCCCCGGTACTACCCGCTGATGATGACATCTTTCAAATGCAAACGATTTGCCAACAACACTTAAAAGATCACGATTACCAGCAATACGAAATATCTGCATACGCCCAAGCAAATAAACAATGTCGTCATAACCTCAATTATTGGACCTTTGCTGATTATCTTGGCATTGGCGCTGGCGCCCATGGCAAGATCACACAACAAACAACCGATTCCCGCTACCGCTATTGGAAACTAAAAAACCCACAACACTATCTTAACGCCGCCAGTAGCGAGCAGCGCATGGGTAACTGCACCACCATTGCAGCCATTGAATTACCTTTAGAGTATCTAATGAATCACTTACGGTTAAATCAAGGCTTTATGCTTTTAGATTACAAACAAAAAACAGGACTACCCATCGCTTCACTTTACCCCGCATTACAATACTGTATAGACCTAAAATTATTAACTAATCACCGCGGCAGGGTCCGCTGCACACCCCAAGGCTGGAATTTTTTGGATCGCATTTTAGAACAATTTTGTGTCGATTAAAGCGCCTACCGCTGACCCTAACCCCATGTATAATAATACCGTTACCCTCGCTATCAATTTAAGACTATGCTTGACTTCCAAAAAGACTTTATCACTTACGCCCTTAATGCCCAGGTACTCAAATTTGGTGAATTTACATTAAAATCTGGTCGTAAAAGTCCCTATTTTTTTAATACTGGGTTATTTAACACCGGTGAACAACTTGGAAAATTAGGTGAATTCTATGCGCTGGCCTTGCAACAATCGACATTAAACCCTGACGTTCTGTATGGTCCGGCCTATAAAGGTATTCCATTAGTGAGCACCACATCCATTGCCTGTAGCCGCCTTTTCAATAAAGAGACTCCCTTTACCTTTAACCGTAAAGAGGCCAAAGACCATGGCGAAGGCGGCGCGCTCGTTGGGGCCCCCTTGCACGGACAAATTCTAATTTTAGATGATGTCATTACTGCCGGCACGTCTGTCCGTGAGTCTGTTGAAATAATCACCCAAGCCGGCGCTTCCCCTTGCGGTGTCTTAATTGCTTTGGACCGAC
>LWDU01000672.1_pt1 | contig 14590 bp, 21 predicted proteins | sample 727161 | NCBI WGS metagenome assembly LWDU01 (sample SAMN04566230, study PRJNA314399) | hydrothermal vent metagenome | isolation source: deep sea hydrothermal plume seawater | place: Mexico: Gulf of California, Guaymas Basin | collected 2004-07-11 | reverse complement strand
TACCCGCGGAGCCAAAGTTTGTACGCTTGTCCGAGTGGTTAAAGGAGACGGACTGTAAATCCGTTGGCATTACGCCTACCTAGGTTCAAATCCTAGAGCGTGCACCAACATCTAGCAGACTGAATGCTTCGGTGGCTCAATTGGTTAGAGCACCGCCCTGTCACGGCGGAGGTTGCGAGTTCGAGTCTCGTCCGAGGCGCCAGTCTGAAGGAGCGCAACATGCCCGCACCCATGGTAGAAGCAAACATAGTCGCCGCAGTCAAGGCCCGCGCCATCGAGGCCAAGGCATCCCGCGACCACGCGGACGAACTCCTGCACGTCGATGGGCAAGCCGCCCGTGATGCCTGGGTCGCCGCCGAGACCATCCGGTTCACCGACGAGATCCAAATCCAAGCTCAGGAGAGCGAAGTGGGCCTCAACTTCACGCAGGCCATGGTTGACGAGTTCACCGCGTGGGTTCTGGGGTTCCTCAATGATTGAATTCTACCTACACTGGACAGCGGCTTACATCTGCGGCATCTGCAGTGCAGCCATTCTCCTCACGATACTGGACCACCGCAATGACTAGGACCATCCTCGACTACCTGGAGATCCTGATCTGTCTCCTGGCCTTCCTGCTGGGAATCGCCATCCTAATCCTAAGTTGCGCTTCCACGGCGCTCCTGGATGCGATATCCCGGCCTTTTATGAAGCCCCCCACCTACCGAAGCCGCCTATACTCTGAGTACTCCTGGGACGGCGAATAGATCCTTGACATACAGCCCTCGGCTGCTATAATACCCACTCATCAGGCGCAGTCTCGACGGACGCCGATTAAGGAGTAACCATGTCCCATTGGACCATAGACTTTGAAACCCGGAGCCCCACCGACATCCGCCTAGGATCGTTTCGGTACTCCGAAGACCCCCGGACCGAGGTTATGTGCCTCGCGATCCTGGCCCCCGGTTCCAGCCGCCCTGGAATCTGGCATCCCGCTTACCCTGCCCTGGGAATCGAGGAGTCCGGTGAACAATACCTGGACGCTCTCTTCGCTGGCATCGCCAATGGCGACCTGATCGAAGCCCACAATGTAGGCTTTGAGTCCGCCGTCTGGGAGAACGTGTGCGTGGCGTCCCTCAACTGGCCCGCCATTCTGACCCACCAGTGGCGCTGCTCCGCAGCCGCCGCAGCGTCCTTCTCCATCCCCCGATCCCTGGACGGAGCCTCCAAGGCCCTCCTGGGTGACAACTCTGATCGCACCAAGGATCTCCCGACGGGTGGCCAGAAGAAGGACATGACGGGCCACAAGGTCATGATGAAGGTCTGCAAGCCTCGGGCAACCCTGAAGGCCGACCTGGAGCCCATCGCCGAGCGCGAGGGCGTGGAGTGGAAGGCACTGAACAACGTGAAGACCGTGTTCGCCCTCCGCGACAAGTACCCCCAGCACGCTGACCTGACCGAGGCCATGAACCCCTGGCACGAGAAGGAAGCCGAACTGGAGATCCTCTTCAAGTATTGCGCCCAGGATACGCTCGTGGAGCGCGCCATCTCCGAAGCACTCCCCTCGGGGCTCTCCGACAAGGAGTTGATGGTGTGGCAGATGGACCAGAACATGAACCGCCGCGGGATCACCGTGGACATGGAACTCGTGGACTCGGCCATCGGGATCGCCAAGCAGTGCAAGGAGCAGGCCGACGCCTGGATCCAGGAGAAGACTGACGGAACGGTGACCTCCATCGGGCAGCGGCAGAAGTTCCTCGACTGGGTGAACGCCCAGCCGGGTGAGGGTAGCCTTGAGAACGCCCAGAAGGCCACCATTGCCGATGCAGTAGCTAACCCCTCCCTGTGGAGCAAGGATGCGTTCGCCGCTCTCAAGCTGCGTCAGAGCGTCTCAAAGACCTCGACCAAGAAGTACGAGACGATGGCGAAGGCCGTCTGCACCGACTCCCGCGTCCGGGGCCTCCTGGCCTACCACGGCGCGGACACGGGTCGCTGGGCAGGGCGGATCGTTCAGCCCCAGAACTTCCCCCGGGGGACCGTGAAGGAGGACATTGATTCCCTCTGCACGTCCATCATCGGAAGCAACAAGGCAGACCTGGACCTCATCTATGGGGACTCCATGGAAGTCATCAGCTCCGCCCTGCGGGGAGCGCTGGTGGCGTCCGAAGGCCACGATCTGATCTGCGCGGACTATTCCGCCATTGAGGCCCGGTGCCTCTTCTGGCTGGTTGGCGACACTGCGGCCCTTGATGCCATTGAGGCAGGACGGGACATTTACAAGGTCATGGCCGCAGAGATTTATGGCACGCCCTACGATCACATCACGGGCGACCAGCGACAGATGGGCAAGCAGGCGATCCTCGGCCTCGGCTACCAGATGGGTGCCGAGAAGTTCCAGGACACCTGCCTCGGGTACGGCATGGATGTGAGCATCGAGCTTGCCCAGACCGTTGTGGATACGTACCGCAGTTCCCATCACGCTGTAAAGTCGTTCTGGTACCAATCGCAGGCCGCGTGCTTCGAGGCCCTGGAGCGCGGACGTGGCGGAGACCCGGTCCTCCTGTCAGACGGCAGGGTACAGGTTGTGCACACAAAGGAAGACTTTCTCCAGATTATCCTTCCCAGTGGGCGTCCGCTGTGCTACTATAAGCCCCGATTGAAGGACGTGTACAATGCTCGCTTCGAACGGAACGAGATGAAGGTAACCTTCATGGGCGTCAACTCGATGACCCGGAAGTACTCTCGGCTCGACACGTACGGTGGCAAGCTGACTGAGAACATCGTCCAGGCGATCTCCCGGGACATTATGGTGGAAGCCATGCTGACCCTGGAATATGACACACACTACGTCCCGCTCCTGACCGTTCACGATGAGATCGTGGCGGAGATCCCCGAGGGGGTCGGCAGCGTGGGGGGCTTCGAAAACCACCTTGCCGCGGTCCCCAGTTGGGCTGCAGGCTTCCCGCTCAACGCCGAAGGATGGCGTGGAAAGCGGTACAGGAAATAAGATGAGCGACTCAAAACGGATAAATGGGATCGTGGTCTTCCTCGCGAAGGCCATCCTGGAGATTGCCCTGATGGCGCTCCTGTTCGTGACCGCTCTCTTCCTGATCGGGGGAGAGGCCAAGGCTGGGGGCGGCAACCTGGACTATCAGTTGGGCAACATGCCCGACTGGAACAGGTTCCCTTACCTCTCCAAGATGCTGATAGACTCAGGCATCGACTGTACCGTGAACCAGATTTTTGACAATGGGACGCTCAGAGGAGCCAGCTTTTACACCATCGGGTGTGAGGGTGACAAGGCTCTCCTGCTGCGGGGCGATTCGTACCCCACCGAAGCATTCTCTTGCTTCGATACGGATCTCCCGAGAGGCCTCGGATGTTTCGAGCCCCTGCCCTATGATAAAAGGAATTCCGTATGAGCTGGTATTATTTGGCCATCTACGTTCTGCTTGCCGTTACATCTATCTCTGGCATTGAGTACATCTCCCGCACCACGGACAACGTCACCGACGCCCTCATCAGGAGCGCGCCCTTGGTACTTCTGTCCCAGTACTGCCTCTACTACATTTTCTCCAGCGGCTCATCCATCATGGCTGCCTGGATCACGTTCACCATCGCAATGTCGGTGAGCCGCTTGCTGAACTCTATGTTCGTCTTGCGAGAAGACCTCAGTATCCCGTGGCTCCTGGTTGGAATCACGATGATGACCCTCAGCGGGCTCTGCATCAAGCAGGCCCACAACTAAAGGACAGAGCCGTGGATATCGTAATCGACAACACTGACGCTGCTATGAATCTCGCCATGACTGTATTCATGGGTGCCCTGGAAGACCTCCGGTCTGCCAAGAGGGCCCTAGAAGGTCAGGTTGGTTGCGCCTTGGCCGAGGCCCTGCTCGATGGTACCCTCCTGGCCGACTTCGACAATGAGGAAGCCGCCCGTGCGGTCAAGGGGTTCCGCAAGACCCTGGACCAGTACCGCGACGCCCGACGGTACTTCATGGACGGGACTAGCTCGGCAGTGTATCACGCGAACGTAGTAGGCCTCGACGGCTCCGCCGCCGTATCCCGCGTCCGTGTAGAGTGCATCCTGCCCTGGAACTCCCTCCTCGTGGCCAACGCCGCGGACGAGTTCATGGCCCTGCGCATGAAGTATGCCAACAAGCGATGACCGAGAAGAGCATCGAAACATACGGCAAGAAGGTCGCGGAGTCCCTTGGGGCCTGGGTGATCAAACTTGCGATGCTCGGCGGACGAGGGTGGCCCGATCACACGATCTTCCTTCAGGGGCGGGTTGTGTTCATCGAGTACAAGCGTCCGGGTGGCAAGTTCCAGCCCGGCCAGAAGGCCGTCCATCGGAAGCTCGCCCGGTACGGATTCGAAGTTCACGTAGTAGACTCCAAGGACCAAGTAGATAGGATATTCCATGGCCCGCAAGAAAGCCGCTAGAGCCGCGAAGCCCACCAAGAAGCAGACCTGGGTGCCGCACGCCTACCAGTCCACCGTGCTAGACGCGATGGATGACAGGGGCAAGCTCGCCCTGCTCCTGGATCCCGGCATGGGCAAGACCTCCATCTGCCTTGAGGACTTCCGGCGCCGCCTCGACTTCATGGACGCGAAGCGCGCCCTCGTGGTTGCGCCACTGCGGACCTGTCAGACCGTGTGGCCCCTGGAGATCAAGAAGTGGGCCAACTTCAAGGACCTGACCTGCGCGGTCCTGCACGGGAGCCAGAAGACCGTAAAGAGCGCGGACCGCGTCCAGATATCCGTGATCAACCCTGAGGGGCTGGCATGGATCGTGAAGAACGCCAAGCAGTTCAGGAACTGGTGGGACTGCATTTACGTGGATGAGTCTACGTACTTCAAGACCGCCTCGTCCAAGCGCTCCAAGAACCTGTACAAGATCATCCACAAACTCAGGGGTGGCATCACCTACAAGTTTATCCTCACGGGTACGCCCGCGCCCAACGGCGTCGCGGACCTGTACGGGCAATTCGGCGCTCTCGACCCGAAGATCCTGGGCAGCACGCTGTCTCAGTTCCGGCGAGACTTCAAGTTCACGCAGCGCCATGCGCCGTGGGGCGTCATTCATGAGCCCGGAAAAGAGTCCGAGGACCTCATCAACGCGGCCATCGCGCCGCACTCCGTCCGCCTCGACGCTAAGGACCATCTAAATATGCCTGACCTCGTGCTGACCAAGCGCATCGTCAAGCTGCCCGCGCCCGCCCGCAAGATCTATCAGGACCTGGAGAACGACATGTTCGCCGAGTTGGACGGTGGCGAAGTAATGGCCGTCAACCCCGGGGTCCTGTCCTCCAAGTGTCGGCAGCTGGCCAACGGGGCCATCTACCTCTCGCCCGACGGGGAGGCCGCGCCCGAGGAGACCCGCAAGGTCGAGTACGTCCACCACGCCAAAGCCATTGAGCTGGGCAACCTCTGGGAGGAACTGGGCCGCAAGCCCCTCCTCTGCGCGTACGAGTTCAAGCATGACCTGACCACGATTAAACACTACTTCAAGGAGCAGTACAAATTTGAGCCCCGCTACATCGGCGGCGGCTGTTCGACCGAGGAGGTCCAGCAGTCAGTGGAGCAGTGGAACGCTGGGGACCTCCCGATGCTGCTCGTCAATCCGCAGAGCGCCGCGCACGGACTGAACCTCCAGACCGGCGGGCATCACTTGTGCTGGTATTCCCTGCCGTGGAGTCTGGAACATTACTTGCAACTCAATGGCCGCCTCTGGAGACAGGGGCAGGAGCAGGGCGTGTTCATCCATCACCTCATCGCGGATAAGACCATCGACGAAGTGGTGTTCAAGGCCATCGAAGACAAGAACTCAACGCAACTTAAACTCCTCTCATACCTACGGGACTACCGACGATGAAAAAGACAATCGAAGAGCGCTTTGAAGAGAAGGTTGACCGCTCCGGCGACTGCCACCTGTGGACCGCGGGTACCAACGTGGCGGGCTACGGGCGGATCCACTTCGCGGGTGCGGCTGTCCTGGCCCATCGCGTCGCAGTGGAACTTGACGGGCGGGAGATCCCCGAGGGGATGGGCGTTATGCACACGTGTGATAATCCCCCTTGCGTGAACCCCGCCCATCTGGTAGTATGCACGCACGCTGAGAACATGGCGGACATGAAGGCCAAGGGGAGAGGCAACGCAGGAAAGACATTCCCCAACGCTACCGGGAACCGGGGCGAAAAGAATGGCAGCGCCAAGCTGACCGAGGCGGACGTGAAGCGGATCCGCTATGAGATCCGCAACTCCACCAAGAGCCACTCGCAGATCGCCGAGATGTTCGGTGTCTGCCAACAGACCGTCTCCAACATCCACACCGGAAGGAACTGGAAATGAACCGGAAACGCGTTCATGAGCTGCAAGAGAGTGCCCAGGCGAGCGCTGACAGCGCGCTCCGTGCGCTGAACTGCGCCTTCCCAGTGGAGGTGAAGATCGGCCCCGCGGACGATGGCTGCCAAGGCACCTTCCACCCGGAATGGGTGGAGGACAAGGGCATGATGCGCGGGCTCAAGGGCCACATCATGATCGATGACTTCTCGAAGCTCAAGAAGGACGAGCTTGTGGAGATGCTCGTCACCCACGTACTTATCCACGAGCTGGCCCATGCGCTTCAGTTGCGCATCTGGGAGCTGCAGGAGGACGAGGACGGCGAGTGCAAGGAGCGAGACACGGACCACGATGCGGAGTTCGGACTGAAGTTCGCAGAGGTCTACAGTCACATCATGGAAGACGGTCTTTCTGAAGCATACGCCAAATTAGGCTTGACAGCCGAGAAGCGAGAGGCTATAATCGCTTCATTGACCGAAGCCATCGAAAAGGACGCAAAATGACCGACTGCATCGTGATCTTAGGGGCCGCTGGAGCAGGGAAGGACACGGCCGCCGAGGCCATCCAGGCCCGCCTCGCTACACCCGCGAGCCCCATCAGGAACCTCAAGTTCGCCGCGCCCCTCAAGGACATGTGCGCCCAGCTTTTCGGCTGGGACCGCGTCCGCCTGGACACGGACCTGGAGTACAAGGAGACCGCAGCGTTCTACCCCGACGGCTCGCCCTGCATGGAGATCGCCGGTGAGGTGCAAACCCGCCGCCAGATGCTCCAGGCCCTGGGCACCGACATTTTCCGCAATCAGGTCAATGACAGCATTTGGCTCCAGGCCGCCATGCAGGAGGCCGCAGCAAGCGAGGGCACGGGATACTTCGTCGCCACCGACTGCCGCTTCCACAACGAACTGGAGTTCATCAAGAACAACTTCGACAACGTCCTCGTGATCCGCGTAGAGCGGGAGGGCGACGGCGGCACGGCAGCTTCGGCGCACGTGTCGGAGCGGCAGGCCCAGGAGATCGAAGTGGACCTGACGATCAGCGCCCCCGCGGGGGACGTTGAGGGACTCCAGGACAACGTGGTCCAGGCGGTCCAGCACTGGATCGAAGTCACCGCAGCATAAGAATAGGAGAACGTCATGAGCCTCAAGAAGCAGATCCTAGACCTGGAAGAGTACCTGCGACAGATCCGTGGCAAGCTCGACGCCTCAGTGGAACTGACCGGGCGCAACTCCGACCGCAGCCTGATCCTCAAGCGTGAGTATGAGGGCACCAACCGCCGCATCCAACGCCTCGTGCAGGAAAGCATCACGCGATGAGCACCCACAAGCCGGGATACAAGCATTCCATGCGCACCGAGTTGCTGCTTCTGGCAGCCTCGGGCGTAGCGGGCTTCTACCGCGCCACGTGCAGACCGCGTTCAAGGTCGTTCGGGCCGCGAACCAAGTCTCCAAGGCCGTGAACCGCGTCATGTCCGCAGCCATGCACAAGGGGCAGATGTGAGCCCCATTCTGGAACTCTTCGTCTGGATCCTCGGCGTGATCTTCGAAAACGAGGAGGCCGATACCTGCCTATATTCTGCCGGAGTGTACGAGTTGTGCGTTGGGGGCGGAAACCCCGTCCCGGAGTTCCTGGACGATGAGTACTTCCCCGTGGAGGGGACGGACGTAGCCGTTACTATTGAGAGGAAGTTCTGATGTTCCAAGCATTCATCACCTCACCCGCCCCCTTGGGGATCGCCGCCCTCCTGTATGTCATGCAGTCCTATGGGTACGCCTCGAAAGGGGACTACGGCATGGCCCTGGCCATCGGAGCTTACGCCGTGTCCAATGTGGGCTTCATCATCTCTTACCTGACTTTTGGCCCCAAGTGACCCTCTGAGTTGCCCTGTGAGGCGACTTCTCCTCCTTACCCTTCCGGGTACCCACCTGGAACTTGGAGCTACCCCCATGGACCGCAACGAGAACGGCGAGGCCGGACCGTGCCGCATCTGTTACGTGGTGCCCGATGACCGCCACATTGTCCACTGGACCCCGAACCGTCCCACGCAGGAGCTGAGATTCTACGTTCCGCCCCCGGAAGGAAATCCGTTCAAGTGACTTCCTTCGAAGACCGAATAGACCGCTCCGGCGACTGCCACCTGTGGACCGGGCACATCAACGCCAAGGGCTATGGCACGTTCACGGCTAAGGGCAGGACCTGGAAGGCTCACCGCCTCGCTCTGCACCTGGAAGGCCAGGACGTATCGGGGAGGGTGGTAATGCACTCGTGCGATGTACGGGCCTGTGTGAACCCAGATCACCTGTCTCTGGGGACCGTGGCGGACAACAACGCCGACATGCACCAGAAGGGCCGGAACAACCAGCCCAAAGGCGATGACCACTATATGCGCCGCAGGGCAAGATCGGAAAATAGGCACAAAAAAAAGGCACCTAGCCGTTAAGCTAGGTGCCTTTTTGTGTTATAGGGCCCGGGAGCTACTTGCTCCCAGACCCACGGTCCTCTGGACTAAACCCCCGAATAGTCCAGAGCCGTCCTAATTACTTGGTCTTGCCAATGATCTTCTCGAAAGTCCTGAGACCGCCGAGGCCGAGCATTGCCGTCACGAGGGACGTCATGCTGTCCAGGGGGAGCTGCGGGCCGGGAGTGCCGGTCCACCATTGGAAGATGGGGTTGATGACGAAGGCGAGAGCGAGTCCCGCTCCACAGGTCCAGCCGATGGCGGGACGCCATCCAGCAACGAACGTGGATCGGTGAGTGGCTTCTGCCTTGTTGAGTTCAATCTGTGCAAGTCCGGGGTTCAGGGCGAGGGCGGCCAGTACAGCCTGCTTGTCCATCCGCTCTTCGTCCGAGGTGAACAGCTGGTCAATGACGTTGCCAATGACCTCGACTGCGGGAACTGCGCCTGCGATTGCTAGGGGTAGCATAGGGGTTACTCCTTGATTTCAAAGTGAGGGTAGTCACGGAAGCGCTCGTCCCGCATTCGCTCGTCCTGGTCCCAATCACCGCCCCAGCGGATGACGTTACCGTAGCCGAGATCGTGCGACACTGCCCGGATGATTCCGGCCAGATAGACGAACGCTTCCGTATCGTCCCAGTCGATAGGCCACGGAGCAATGTCCACTGCCTGACTAGGGGTCGAATTGTGTTTACTCTGGCCCCAACGGGCCTGACTTTTCTTTGCGAGGTACGCGCGCTCCTGGGCGATTCTGCCCCGGTGCCCGCAAGTAATCGTGAAGTCTACGATCCCAATGGCTCGGTTCAGCACTTCTTGGATTCGAGGATCGCACTGGGCGAGCCGTTTCCTGGATGAGCTTCCGAATGATGCCATTGAGATCTCCTGTCTATGCCATCGTCCTGATCCAGTTGAGCGCGAGCCCAAGGATGTTCAGGAGCGCAAACCCCACTGCGATAGTGGTGTTCAGGCGTGTCTTGAGAGTAGCAAGGCCCAGCTGTTGCTCAAGGACCTTCTCGTTCAGCAAGTACGTGACCTGCTTCTGGTTGCGAAGGCTGTGTCGCAAATCAACGATCTGCGACATCATCTCTCCGACTTCTCTCTCCGATAGTTTTGTGGTGGTCTTATCCATATGACAGGACCCTCCTTCCTAAGGGGGTAGGGGGGAGACTTACACTACCGGGGGCCCGAAGGCCCCCGGGAGTTCCTGTCAGTCGCCCAGTACGGTGAAGTCTCGCCGGATTGTGGCGCGACTGGCCTGGGCGGACGTGTCGTTGCTTGAGTTGTGTGCCCATATGAGGGCATAGCCACTGAAGGTGTTGACCGAGGGGCCAACCCATGCCTTGAGGACCGAGAGATCCGCATGGGTCAGGGTCCCAGTTTGGGTACCTGCGCCGGTGTTGGCTATTGTGTCCGTGCGGAGTGTCTGGTAGTTGCCCACACCAGAGTCGATCTCAAGCACCCACTGTATCTTGTACTCGTGGTAGGACCCGGTGGCAGAGGTCTCATCCTGGAACAGGACCTTAGCTTCGGTAGGCTGCGTGCCCTGGTTGGTCCAGCCAAGTACGATGTCGTTCGCGCCGCAGTCTACGTCATGGCTTGCCACTCCCGGGAGGGAGCCGTTGACCGTGATGTTGGAGGGGCGCAAGGGCCTCTCATACCGGCGAAGCTCGGACTCGGTCACGCTCTTCACGCTGACCACATCATCGTCCAACTTCCCGGCAGGGGAGCTAGAGATGTGCTTGAAGTTGGTGCTCTGGAACGCACATGCGGTTTGGTTGATCGGGAGCGGCTGCGTGGTCATAAACCAGGCGCGGTCCCCGTGCGCGTGTTCGGTGATGTCCGTGTCCAGGAGCCCGCGATGAACGCCGGTGATGCCAGCGACCCATACGCCGCTCTCGACCTGAGTACCATACGTATCGAAGGCGTACTTCGCATGCCGCGAGAAGGTGTTGGTGTCGATCTCCGCCACTTCCAGGGAAACGATCCCGGTGTACGCCATGATCTCGTCGCCCATGCGGAAAAGGCCTTGGCCTGACTCCCGGATCTCAGCTACAGTCTGCGTGCGGATTGCTCCGGGTACGTCGAAGGACGGGAAGGAGATGACGGGAGCCTCGGGGCCCCAGAATGATGCCATCCCCGGGAGGGAGCCGACGGTGGACTGGAGGTGACCCCTGTAGCGCCACGTGCACCCTGCATCGCTGACGATGAGGGGGGTGCCCGAAGGTGTCCACCAGCCATAGTCGGGTCCGTTGCCGGGCTGGATGGTGATGTCATAGTTTGAACTCACTCCCGCCTGGATGCAGATGTAGACCTGATCGCCGCCACTAGCGTCGCCGCTGGTGCCCTGGCCCTTGTTGTTGCCGGGCTGGGCGTAGTCCTGGTTCCTGACCACGTCGCCCACGCTGTAGGCGGAGCCCCGCTTCCACTGAGGCCATTCGCCGTTCTCGACGAAATCGTCGGCCTTCGCGATGAGAGGATTGACCTTCTCGCGAGAGGAGTCCCACTCTCCATTGAGCATGGTGGAGGAGGAATGCGTGAGCATACTGTCAGTGTACTGTACGGCCCCACTGTCGAGGAAGTACTCCAGGGCGGAGGGCTCCTCGTGCAGGATTTCGAAGTACCCATCTGTCTTGCTGCCCGCAACCAGATCGTGCCGGGCGCGGGGAGCATCGTCAACGTCCACACCGAAGTAGTTGTACTCCCAGGCAGTGAGGCCATCGAGTTCAAACAGGGTGGGGAGGGTGGGTAGGGCAGTGACAGCCTCGTGCAAGGATGCAGCCCCACCAGTGAAGGTGGCGGTCAAGGGGGTGGAGTAGATATCTTCCAGGCCCTTGAGGACAACAACAGCGTTGGATGCGTTGCCGCGACTTACTTCTGCGATGCGAACGATGGTGCCGCTGAGGCCGTAGTCCTCGTCCGTGACCTTGATCACATCTCCGGGGTTCAGGAGAGAGCCGTCGCGGTTGGTCTTGATAGTGATGGCCACCAGGGGGACAGAATGCTCGGAGAGCGTACGCTGTGCCAGGAAGGCCGCGGAGGTCGAATCGCGACACCCCGGGAACTTCTTTTTGACCTGATTGTGCTGGCCCTGCTGCATGGCAATGTTGCCCATATCGTGAGCGACTGCCGAAGTGTTCTTGAAGTCATCCTGCCAGTCGACATAGTCGACCAGGGCGGAGTTCTGGGTCTTGGTCCACGAGGACCGCGTCACGGAAGTGACCTCTATGATGTTCGTCTGGTCGAATACGGGGATGGTCTCCTCATCGTAGTCTTCTCGGACGAGCGTGATCTTGAATTTCCCGTCGAAGTCCTGGAACATGAAGGCGTTGATCGTGTTGAGGATCTCGCCGATGACCTTCTCGGCCTTCTCCGAGTTCTGGATGAGGTAGCTGAAGCCCATGTTCTCCGCGGCGCAAGTGTTCGCTGCGTCCACGAAGGACGCGGTGTCGACCAGGAGGGAGCTGATGCCAAGGCCGTAGTCGACATTGGTCAGGAGGGCGTAGATGATGTTCATCGGGTTGGCGTCGCCATGGCCCGTGGGGGCCTGGGTGTTGACGCGCTCCCGGTTCGCGGTGAGGTTAAGAGGGTTGGGGTAAGAGTGGACCACAACGGACCAGTCGCCGATGGTGGTGCGCTCTCCAACGTACCCACCTTCCCATACGAGATGGGCGAGGCCGGGGTACCCGGGGACCAAGTCACCTTCGGTGGTATTGGTCTGCAGGTACGAGTTGGGGTTCTGTGTGGAGTTGCCGTTGTATAGGCGGAACGTGCCCTGCACGCCTCCGCCCTTCTTGTGTCCACCTTCCAGTTCGGGCTTGTCGATGAAGTAACTGACGCCTGCTGCGTCGCCATCATCGGTGAGTCCCGTGACCGGAACACCTTCCTCGCCTGCGACCATAACGTCTCGGATCTGGACGCGACTGATCTCATCGATGGGACCTGCGCATAGGGCGAGGTCGAAACCGACGTAGTACTTCCATGCGGTGGTCACGATCTTGGTCTTGAACCATCCGCCAACGTCCTCATGGACCGGGCGGGCGCGGAGGTCCCCGTACCAGATAAGGTTGGGGCCGGTCAGCCGGTTAGTGCCGAAGGCCAGCGGGATGCTCCGGTTCTCCATGTTGGTAGGAAAACCGAACTCGTCCATGCCACCCTTTTTGGCGTCTTCGATGTCGGGCGTCGGGGCGAGCAGCATGGATAGCAAGGACATTGCTACCATCATGATGATCATTGAAATGGGGTCCATGGGGGTTGACTCCTTTATCCGCCGGGGTTCTCGTTGAGGATACCAGTGGCGAACGGGTTGCTTGTCGGTACGAAGGGGAAGCCTCCGTAGTTAACTACGTTGTCGAACTTGTCTCGGCAGACCTGAACCGCATGGGTGCAGCCTGCGAACACGGACACAATGTCGCCGATGCCAATGCCTTGGAAGGGGAGGCTTACGGTCGAGGTGTGTCCGACTCCGTCATAGGCCCGGATGGTACGAGACTGGGTGCCGTTGGGGGCTGACCAGCTCATAAGACCACCGTGGAAGAACAGAGCGTCGCTGGCAACCTTGGCTGCCAGATCATCTCCGACCCAGTTGATGTCGGTTACGAGATCTAGGTCTAGGCCATCGTTACCAATGGCGGTGACGGCAGCGTCTACCCGGTACTCTTCCTTACTGACTTGGCAGAGGGAATCGTAGAGTACGTGCTGGCAGGACCAGGAGAACCCTCGACGGGGTACCGATCGCGCCATCCTGGATGCGATTGTGGTCAGGGACACCTTTGCGAGGTCGCCTTCGAACACAACTCCGTTCACTTCGCCCGAGAAGTATGAGACAAATTCGGGGGCGACGCCGTCGGTGCTGTGGCCTCGGTAGATGGTGCAGGTATCCGGGAGGGGAGGCTGCCCGACGATGTACCGGAGAACGTAGGGGTGGGTCCGGGGGAAGGTCAGAGTGATGTTCCCGGAGGAGGCGTTCTTGCTGATCTTCGGGGACGTACGGGAGATGTTAGCGGGAACGTACAGGTTGCCGTCGAAGTCAACGTCTCTCTGACCGGTGGTCAGTGCGAACTTCTCGGAGCCCAGGTTCTGGGTGAACAGGTATAGTTCTACCGGCTGCCCGGACTCAGTGGAGGTCTCTTGGACTGAATAACTCATTGCTTGACTCCTCTGATGGCCATCTTGGTCTCGGCCCTGCCCTGCCCATTATGGGAGATCTTGAACATGTCATCCGCGAATCTCGCGAGGACGAGGAAGCACACTTCCACCATATCGTCCGTGTTGACCGCGACGCCGAAGTTGGCGTCGATGGTGAGGGTGTCGATGCTGTTGATCGAATCATTCGTGGCCGAGGTGATCTCTCGGTAGAATACGGTGCCGTCGTTCAGCGTAATGCGGATGTGGTTCCACGGCTCTGTGACGCCCATGTGGTTGACGTAGCCTGTGTCGATGAACTGTATGTCCGTCTCTCCTGCTCCAATGAGCGTAGCGGGAGTCGGGGTGAGGTCCTTGCGGTTAGTGGGAAGCCAGAAGGTTCGCTGCTGGCCCTTGGACCAGTAGAAGAACTTCCGAAGAGCCATAATGTCGGCCATGTCCTCAACGTCCCACATCTTGCTCGTGATGGGGCGGGTGGGGCGGTTGATGATGAAGTCCCGAAGCCCGGTATTGCTGTCCACGGTCTTCATGTCCGACTGCCAATTCTCCTTGAGCTGGCCGCCTTCAATGAGATGCTCATCATCCAGGACGGGGGCGGACAGGTACGTGGTCGGGTACAGGTCGTTGACTTCCAGGGTACTGGTGTCCTCTGTAGAGGTCCAGTTGACGTC
>LWDU01037436.1_pt1 | contig 14591 bp, 14 predicted proteins | sample 727161 | NCBI WGS metagenome assembly LWDU01 (sample SAMN04566230, study PRJNA314399) | hydrothermal vent metagenome | isolation source: deep sea hydrothermal plume seawater | place: Mexico: Gulf of California, Guaymas Basin | collected 2004-07-11 | reverse complement strand
CAGACGATTACCGAACTGCCGCACACCGCCTTCTTCGACAGCTCCATGAGCTTTGCGATGATCCGCGGCGGCAAGATCAACATGGCCATCCTTGGCGCAATGGAAGTTACTGAGAACGGTGACCTCGCCAACTGGATGATCCCCGGCAAGCTGGTCAAAGGCATGGGCGGGGCGATGGACCTCGTTGCCGGCGTGAAACGCATTGTCGTGATCACGGACCACACCTCGAAATCCGGTGAGCCGAAGCTGATCAAGGAATGCACCCTGCCTCTCACTGGCAAGGGCGTGGTCAATCGTATCATCACTGACCTTGGCGTCTTCGACGTGGTCGATGGCGGTCTCGAAATCATCGAGCTTGCCCCCGGCGTCGAGCGTGATGAGGTCTATGAGAAGACCGCTGCGAAGATCGTCAATTGAGAACGCTTCCGCCCTGTCCGGCATGCAGCTCTGCCTTCACCTATGAGGATGGCGAGCTGCTGGTCTGCCCGGAATGCGCACATGAATGGTCCGCCGATGCATCCCTCAACCCTGACCACAAGGTCTGGCGGGACGCGAATGGCACAGAGCTTCAGGATGGTGACACCGTCACGGTGATCAAGGACCTGAAGGTGAAGGGGTCTTCCTCGGTCGTGAAAGTCGGCACCAAGGTGAAGAATATCCGCCTTGTCGATGGCGACCACGACATCGATTGCAAGATCGACGGCATCGGCCAGATGGGGCTGAAAACCGAGTTCGTAAAAAAGGCCTGAGGCTCAGTCTTCCTCAAGCACCGCGAACAGCCTGCGCTCATCCTTGCGCAGGCGAACCGGCCCGGCCTCAGCATCGGGCGTCTCGCCATTGCGGGCCATCTCCACCAGCCTTGGGTGGATGTAAGAATTGCGGGCGATAGTCGGGGTGTTGCCAAGGCGCTCTGCGGCAGCTTCGGAAATACCCTTGATGCTGTTTGCGCCTTTGCGGAGCGCTTCGACAGCAGCCACTGATCCCGCCCATGTGCGAAAATCCTTCGCCGTAAATCCCCCGTCCCCTGCGTCCCGGATAAAACGGTTCACACGGGTCGACCCGACATGCCCATCCGGCGTGTCAAAGAGCGACTGTCCCGGCAGGCACTGGAGTTCACCAACGGCATGGGCAAGGCTTTCATCGCAAATAGAGACTTCCTGCTCCTTGCCGCCCTTGCCTTTGAACTTGAGGCGGATCGTGTCCTCATCGGTCTGGCGGACGTGGCGCTTGTAGAGCGTCGACGCACCGAAAGTGCCGTTCTTGGCATGCCGCTCAGAGCCGACCCTGATGGCGCCCTTGTCGAGCAGCCGGACGATGGCGGCAGTGGCGAGCTCAATATGGTCTGCCGGGTCTTCCAACACGGCCTTCACGCGCTTACGAATACGGGGCAAGGCGCTTCCAAAGGCGAGCATGTCGGAGAACTTCACGCCCTCACAATGGGCCCGCCAGTCCGCGTGATAGCGGTACTGGGTGCGCCCGGCCTCATCCTTGCCGGTCGCCTGCAGATGGCCCTTCGGCTGTTTGCATATCCAGACATCTGCCCAGGCGGGCGGCAGGACCAGCGCTTCAGCTCTCTCCCTATCGTCGCCCTTCAGGACATCTCCCTGCTCGTCGAGATAAGTGAAGCCGCGTCCATGCGGGCGGCGCGTCCAGCCCGGTTCCGAGCTGCAGACATAGACCAGCCCTGCATCAGCAGGGTCGAGAGATTCGCGGGCGAGTGAGAAAGGCATGAAGTCAAAACCTGCCAGAGCCCTGCCGGTTCCTGCACCATTTGGCGCAGCGTCATGGCTTGCAAGCCGGTCGCCGAGACCGGACAGTGCGCAGAGATATTTCAGGGAGTTTTCAGATGGCTGAAGGGTCAATGCCGGTACTGGTCGGCGTCGGACAATCGATGAGCGAATGGGACGGCACCAAGGGCCCGGATGGCGCGCCATCACCGCTCAGCCTCGCTGTAACGGCATCCAAAGCCGCTATCGAGGACGCAGGTATCAAAGCCTCCGCCATCGACACGCTGACCTTCGTGCGGATCTTTGAAGACTCCGTGCGCGGCGCAAAGCATCCACACGGTCACAATACCAACCTCCCCGGTACGCTGGCGCGCGAAATCGGCGCAAAGCCAGCCCGCCTCATCTATTCGGATGTCGGCGGCCAGAGCCCGCAGGCCCTCGCCAACGAAATGGCGAACCGTATCTATGAAGGCGAACTCGAAGTTGCGCTGGTGGCAGGCTCCGAAGCGAACCGCGCGTCCAAGGGTGCGCTGAAAAACAAGGTCGAGATCAACTGGTCCGATGGCGACGACGCCGACTATGAGGACCGCGGTCTTGGCGGCGAGATGCTGTCGCGCGCCGAGATCAAGCATGGTCTGATCGCCCCAGCCTTCTTCTATGCGCTGTTCGAGAATGCGATCGCCGCCCGTGAAGGCCGCACGCGGTCCGGCCAGCGCGAAGCCATGGCAAAGCTTTTCCATCCTTTCTCGAAAGTCGCGTCGAAGAATGAATACTCCCAGTTCCCGGTAGAGCGTTCGGAAGAGTTCCTCGCAACGCCATCGCCAAAGAATTACGAGTTCGCTGACCCCTTCCTGAAATGGCATATCGCGCAGGATGCGGTGAACCAGGGCGCCGCTATCCTCATCATGTCGGAGGAAAAGGCAGATGAACTGGGCGTTGCCAAGGACAAGCGCGTCTATCTACATGGCGGCGGCGAAGCGAGCGACGACCTTCTCTCGCTCCGTCCAAAGATTGACGGCTCTTGGGCGATGGAAACCGCTATCTCCCGCGCACTTGAGCAGGCAGGCCGTACCTCTGGCGGCATCGCCTATTTCGATCTCTATTCCTGTTTCCCTTGCGCGGTCTTCTCGTCGACGGCCGCGATGGGCATTGACCCGTTCACCGATGAGCGTCCCCTCACGCTGACGGGCGGGCTGCCCTTCTTTGGCGGACCGGGCAACAACTACTCCATGCACGGCCTTGCCGAGATGGCGCACAAGCTGCGCGATGAAGCCGGCGCCTTCGGCCTCGTTCTTGCCAATGGCGGCTGGATGACCAAGGAAGCTGTCGGCGTCTGGTCCACGACGCGGCCGGATGCCTATAAGCCAGTCGCCCCTTCGGCCAAGCCAACAGAGCAGGTGGAACTCGACCCGCAACCAAATGGCGGCACGGTCGAAACCTATACAGTCGTGCATGGCCGCGATGGACCTCAGCACGGCGTCATCTTCGGGCGGACCGACGGAGGCAAGCGCTTCCTCGCCATTGCGGATCCGGCCGCGCTGGACCGCCTGCGTGAGGAAGAAAGCCCTGTCGGCGCGCGCGTTACGACCCGTACGGAAGGTGAAGTCACACATTTCAGCTTTGCGTGACCTTTCTGTGCGGTATGTCTGAAAGATGATATTCAGACGCATAACCACCCGCCTCGCCGGTGTCGCAGTTGCGGCAGCCACGCTGACCGCCTGCGTCACGCAGCCAGACCCCTGCACGCCTGAATGGATCGAATGGAAGACCGACCAGGTCCTCGAACGCTTTGCGTACTCCAACCTCGACACGATAAGGGCGCTGCGGCGGGTTTCCGGCGATATCGAGAATCCGGGACCGCTTCTGGCGATCCAGCTCGCAACGCTCGCTGACGACTTCACCGATCTCGCCCGCGACTTTGACAGGATCGTCCTGCCTGAGCTTAACGATGCTGTGGCCCTCTGCTCGCGTCCGCAGGAATTCATGCCGGCCTTTGCCGCTTTCCTGCGTGATGAGGGCGTCGGCGAGGACGTCATCGTCTGGGTCGAGGCGCTCGGCTATGTCGCCATGGAACGGCGCCGCAGATGAGCGAACCGTGCACCACGCCGCTTATTCATGGCTTTGAGTTTGACAGCAACGGCGGCGTCAAACGCCTGAGCTGGGAGGATGTGAAGTCTGCCCCGGCCGAACGCCCCGGCGTCTATCGTTGGCTGCACCTCAACCGGCTGTCACCAGAAGTTCGCGACTGGCTCACCGGGACGAGCGGCATCGACGATGTGATCGACGCTTCGCTCCTGCAGGAAGATACCCGCCCACGCTGCATCCGGCACGGCTCCGGCCTGCTCGTCAATCTGCGCGGCGTGAACCTCAATGAGGGCTCACAACCGGAAGACATGATCGCCATCCGCATCTGGATGACCGAAAATGTCGTCGTGTCGCTGCGGGCTTTCCACATCCGCGCGGCTCAGGATCTGCGCGATCAGATCATGGCGGGCGATATACCGGAATCGACCGGCGCAATCATCACCTTCATTGCGGCGCGACTCACGGACCGGATCGAGCCTGTCGTCGCTGAACTCGACAGCCAGGCTGACGACTTCGAGGATGAGTTGCTACAGCCGGGCGCAAGCCTGCCCAAGACGGCGCTCGCAAACTTCCGCCGGAAAGTATTGGCCCTGCGCCGTTACATTATCCCGCAGCGCGAGGCGCTCTCACACCTTGCCCGTGAGGGTGAAGGCATCCTCTCACAGGGGGACGTGCTGCATCTGCGTGAAATCGGTGACCGGGTCACACGCATTGGCGAAGAGCTCGACGCCATCCGGGAGCGCTCTCTCGTCCTGCAGGAACAGGTCGTCGAGGAACGCAGCGAGCGGATGAACCAGCGCCTCTTTGTGCTGGCCATCATTTCGGCAGTCTTCCTGCCACTCGGATTCGTGACGGGGCTTTTCGGCGTGAATCTTGGCGGCATGCCCGGTGCGGCGGGCGCTGTCACCGCTGGCCTGCTTTTCCTGTTCAGGCGCATGCGCTGGCTGTGACCTACGCCTTGCGGAAAATGACGCTCAGATTGTTGGCTGGCATGTCGACAATCGTCTCAAGTGTCAGGCCAGCCCGGACGGCCAATGGCAGGACTTCCTGTACCAGGTCACGAACGCCCCAGTTCTGGTCGCGGCGCTTCAAATCTTCGCTGAAGGCAGCATTGGAGGGCGCAATCTCACCATCCCGTGCGAACGGGCCGTAGAGCATCAGCTTGCCGCCCGGCTTGAGAAGCCTCCCTGCCCCATTGATGAGGCCTTCGGCAGCTTCAAAGGGTGCGATGTGCACCATATTCGCGCAAAAGATACCGTCTAAGCTTTCAGGGCGCTCAGCCTCACCCCAGTTATCCTGCGAGGCATCGATACGGACGGGACCGGACAGCCTGTCACCCGCCTCGGCATGCGTCACCCACGCGGCCTGACTGGCCATACTGATCTCGTCGAGGTCTGAATAAGTCCAGCGAAGCTCCGGAAAACGCTCAATAAATCTCGCACCATGTTCGCCAGTGCCAGAGGCGATCTCGAGAACCTGGCCGTCAATGGGCATGTATGCCGCCAGAACGTCGCCGATGGCCTCGCCGTTTCGCGCAGCCGAGGGCGAATAGCGCCGCCCGTCCTCACCGGTATTGCGGGCCTCGAGGGCGATAGATTTACCGCTGGAGCCTATATCGTCCTGGTCGCCTGACATTTAGGCCTCGTCCCGCTCGAAGTCGAACCGCTCGGTATCCACCGTTGCCTGCATCGGCGGTGCATAGCGCGGCCCCACCGCTGACTGCGGGGCGAAATGGGTGTCAAGTTTCTCGACAATATGCGCCGGCAGAGTGATGCGCCCTGCTTCGATATTGTCTTTCAGGTGATCTTTACGCGTCGTACCCGGGATCGGGAGGACGTGATCTCCCTTCGCCAGCAGCCAGGCGAGCGCGAGTTGCGCCACCGTACAGCCGACCTCTGAGGCAAAACCGCGTGTCTGCTCAAGCAGGGCGAGGTTGCCGGGATAATTCTCCGCTGAGAAGCGCGGGAAAAGCCGGCGCATATCGCCGTCCTGCATATTCGAAGGATCATAAGGCGGATCAGCGAGGAAGCCGCGCCCGACAGGCGAGAACGCCACGAAAGCGATGCCAAGTTCCTTGCAGAGCTTGAGCACGGCGATCTCCGGGTTGCGGACCCAAAGCGAATACTCCGTCTGAAGCGCAGCAATCGGGTGCACGGCATGGGCCCGACGCACCAGCCCTGCCCCCATTTCGCTGAGACCAATGAAGCGGATCTTGCCAGCATCGACGAGGTCAGATAGCGCGCCGACCGAGTCTTCAATGGGCACGTTCGGGTCCGGGCGGTGCATGTAGTAGAGGTCAATGACGTCCGTGTTGAGCCGCTTCAAGCTGGCGTCGCAAGCGGCCTTGATGGATTCCGGGCGGGCATCGAGGACGCGTTTTCCATCCTTCACCGCCAGCACACATTTGCTGGCGAGAAAATACTCATCGCGTCTGTGACCGATCGAGGACGCAATCAGTTCCTCATTCGTGCCGGCGCCGTAGATCGTGGCCGTGTCGAGGAAGTTGCAGCCCTGATCGAGCGCGCTGTTGAGAAGGGCCGAGGCCTCTTCTAGCCGCGTCGGTGGCCCATAGGCATGGCTGAGATTCATACAGCCAAGCCCGATGGGCCAGACCATCGTGTCACCGATCTTGCGGTCCGTCATGGCGTCCCTTTCTGCCTAGCTGCGCGGCGTGAACTGCTCTCGCAGGGCTGGCTTCAGAATCTTGCCATTGGCGTTGCGCGGAAGCGGCTCATCCTGGAACTTGATCTCCACCGGGACCTTGAAGGCAGCAAGCTGGCTGGCGACATGGGCACGAAGTTCATCCTGCGTCACGGACTTGCCGGGCTTCAGCTGGACGACGGCGCCAACTTCCTCTCCCAGCACCTTGTGCGGAATACCGACGACAGACGCGTCCATGACCGCCGGGTGATCATAGAGGGCGTTCTCGACCTCGATACAGTAGATGTTCTCACCGCCACGGATCAGCATGTCCTTGGCGCGGTCGACGAGGAAGAGGAAACCCTCCTCATCGAGACGGGCCAGGTCACCGGTGACGACCCAGCCATCCTTGAAGGTCTCGGCGGTCGCGTCGGGGCGGTTCCAGTAGCCCTTGCAGTTTGCCGGGCTCTTGCACCAGAGCTCACCCACCTCGCCGGGCGGCAGGGTATCGCCGTCCGGGCTGACGACTTTCAGCTCTACCGCTTTTGGCGGGGCGCCCGCGCTGGTCGGGCGGTGGACATAGTCTTCACCGATATTGAGCGTCGCTGTGGCGCACGTCTCTGTCATGCCCCAGCCATTGCCGGGCATGGCTTCCGGGAAGCGCTTCTTGATCGTCGCGACAAGCTCTGGCGCAGATGGCGCACCGCCATAGGAGACAGCAAGGATCGAGGACAGATCATACTTGTCGCGGTCAGGGTGCTCGAGGACCTGCCAGGCAATGGCGGGAACGCCGCCAATGGTGGAGATCTTCTCCGCCTCGATGATCGGCAGCGCCTTACCTGCATCCCATTTGTACATGCTGACGATCTTATCACCGCGCAGCAGCGTGGGGATGAGAACGGCGAATGAGCCGGTCGCGTGGAAGAATGGAATGGAGAGAAGCGTTGCACGCTGCTCGTTCGGGTCTGGCTCTGGCGGCTGCTCACCGCGGCGCAGGAACATGCGCGCCTGACACGTCATGGAATTCAGGAAATTCGAGATGACCGCGCGGTGCGTCGCAAGCGCGCCTTTCGGCTTACCCGTCGTACCAGACGTGTACATGATGGTCGCGTCATCATCCGGGCCGAGGTCAATTTCAGGCAGGCCCTTATTCTCGAGATCGGCCCAGGTGTTCGGCTCACCAATGAAGCTCTCGAAATTGTGGACACGCGGATTGTTGCGCTCTTCTTCGGTTTCGCGCGCGATGATGACCGCTTCGAGATCAGAGAGCCCCGACATGTGCTCACGCATGCGCTCAAAGATCTGAGGATCGACGACCGCGACTTTCACACCGGCATTCTGGAGGCCGTATTCAAGCTCCTCGCCGGTCCACCATGAGTTCATCGGCGTTGCGATTGCACCGATGCTGAGCGCCGCAAAGAAGGCAACGGGCCACTGGGGGTAGTTGCGCATGATGATCGCGACGCGGTCGCCCTTCTGCACATTGAACTGAGACTTCAGGACATGAGCAAAATGGCTGACGGCCCGCCAATGCGCATTGAAGGTCACGCGCTCATTCTCATAGACGAGGAAGGTGCGCTCACCATGCGCCTGCGACGCTTCAACGAGGAAGCGAAGCGTCGGCGGCGCTTCAGGGTAGTAGCGCATGGTCACGCCATTGATTTCGCCTTCTGCAACAGCAAGCGGCGTTCCCGGCTGGGCAAGCATTTCATTCGCCTGCGCAATGGACATTGCAGGCCAGGCGGGTGCGGCATCAGCGGCCATGACGTAACTCCCTAATAGTTTTGATAGGTCGCGCGCACTCAATCACGAGCGCGCCAGTCATGGAAGTGAGACCTGCCGCCTACAGGCCAAAATCCATCAGAAAACCGGGCTGTGATGCGCTAGGAAGACGCCGTTGGAGTTGGCGCTGGAGCAGCAGTAGGCGCCGGGCACCAGTCCAGATCGGAGAGGTGGGCGGTGTTCTCGCCAAGTTGCCATCTGCCAGCCCCAGCACCGTCAGCGCGGCAGAGATAGCCAGCTGCCTCAAGCAGGCCCGCATCGAATGGGTCTGGTGCAAGGCCAGAGGTGCGATAGCGCTCTGCTGCCTCAGCGACTTCGGAAACTGCGACCTTGTCGTCGAACCATTGCGGGAGCGTCTGCAGGCCTGCGAGGCGGGCACGGGACAGCTGGAGCTTGGCTTCGGCGATACGGATCATGGACGAGGTGTCCGGAACTGGCTGCATGGGGGCGACGCCCTCTTCCGGCACGACGGTTGCCTGAAGCGCGGTGGCCTGTTGCAGGTCCTGGATGCCATTCGGCAGTTCGATTGCGTTTTCGGTACGAATGCGGCCGCGCTCATAAAGGATGCGTGCGCGCTGGGCCGAAGATAGCGTCTGGGTCTCAAGCATCGTGCTGAGATCTTCGATGCCCGCATATGGATGCCAAGCAGAGGTCGCCCGCGACACCGCCGTCTGGAACGCCGATGGCTGCATGTTCACTTCGACTGGAACAGTTTCACAGCCGACCAGCATGAAAGCGCCGATTGCGGCGAGCACTAGAGATCTCATTGTCTTCCTCATGGAAACCGATTTGGAGCGACCATATCCGTAGCCGCCGTCATGGCAAACGGGCTAACGGAAAAGTTAGGCAGAAAATCGGCTAAAGCGTCAGGCGCGCGCGAAGCGATCGATTTCGCGCATGTCACCGCGCCCGAGGGCGTCGATGGCACGGGTCGCGATGCTGTGTGCATCAAGACCTGCCTGCGCGTACATAATCTCTGGTTTGTCCTGGTCCTGGAAGATGTCCGGCAGGTGAAGCGTGCGGACTTTGAGGCCGTTATCGAAGGCATTCGTCTCCGCCAGATGATGCAGCACGAATGCCCCAAAACCGCCGCGCGCGCCCTCTTCCACGGTGAGAAGCACCTCGTGTTCCCGGGCAAGACGGCTCACCAGTTCCTCATCCAGAGGCTTGGCGAAGCGCGCATCAGCAACTGTGCAGGAAAGCCCCTGCGCGGCGAGCATTTCAGCGGCTTTCAGGCACTCCTGAAGGCGTGCGCCATAGGACAGCAAGGCAATCGTGGAGCCTTCGCGCACGATCCGGCCCTTACCGATTTCGAGCGCAGTCGGCTGCGAGGGTAGCTCAATGCCGATGCCATTGCCACGCGGATAGCGGAAGGCGCTCGGCCGGTCGTCAATCTCGACAGCCGTGCGGACCATGTTCACCAGTTCAGCCTCATCGGCAGCAGCCATGCAGATCATACCCGGCAGGGCGCCGAGGAAACCGACATCAAAGCTGCCAGCATGGGTCGGGCCGTCGGCGCCGACGAGACCGGCCCGGTCAATCGCAAAGCGGACCGGAAGACGTTGGATCGCCACATCATGGACGACCTGGTCATAGCCGCGCTGGAGGAAGGTCGAATAGATCGCCGCGAATGGCTTCATGCCGTCAGCGGCAAGACCGGCCGCGAATGTCACAGCATGCTGCTCGGCGATACCGACATCGAACATACGCTCAGGGAATTCCTGTTCGAACAGGTCCATGCCTGTCCCGCCCGGCATGGCGGCTGTGATGCCGACAATCTTGTCGTCGCGGCGCGCCTCTTCGATCAGGGCCTTTGCGAAGACCTTGGTATAGGAAGGTGGACCGCCGGCCGATTTCTGCTGCTCGCCGGTAACAACGTTGAACTTTGCGACGCCGTGATACTTGTCGGCGGAATTCTCGGCCGGCTCATACCCCTTGCCCTTCTGCGTCACGACGTGAAGCAGGACCGGGCCGGTTTCCATTGCCTTGCAATTCTCAAGCACTGGCAGGAGCACGTCGAGGTCGTGGCCATCGATCGGGCCGACATAGTAGAAGCCGAGTTCCTCGAACATGGTGCCGCCCATGGCGAAACCGCGAAGGTATTCCTCAGCCTTGCGGGCCTGGCTTTCCAGGCCGATCGGCTTGGCGATGGATTTGGCGAACTTGCGCAGACCCCGATAAGAGCGCGAGGACACGAGCTTCGACAGGTAATGGCTCATCGCACCGACCGGCGGGGCGATGGACATGTCATTATCGTTCAGGATGACGAGCATGTCGCTCAAATCAGAGCCTGCATTGTTCATCGCCTCATAGGCCATGCCAGCCGACATGGCGCCGTCACCGATAACACAGACGACCTTATTGTCCTTTTCCTGCAGGTCACGCGATTTCGCGAAACCGAGGCCTGCCGAGATAGATGTCGAGGCATGCGCTGCACCGAACGGATCGTATTCACTTTCATCGCGCTTGGTGAAGCCGGAAAGACCGCCGCCCTGACGAAGCGTGCGGATGCGGTCCTTGCGGCCCGTCAGGATCTTGTGCGGATAGCATTGGTGGCCGACATCAAAGATGAGCTTGTCCGATGGCGTGTCGAAGATGGCATGGATGGCAAGCGTCAGCTCAACCACGCCAAGACCTGCACCAAGGTGACCACCGGTGCCGGACACTGCGTCGATGACTTCTGAACGCAGTTCATCAGCGATCTGCTTCAAATCCTCGCGCGAGCGGGACTTCAGATCAGCCGGGGAATTGATCGTATCAAGAAGGCGGGTTTTCGCAGGCAAGCTCATGCAGCCGGGTCCTTTCAACGGACAGTCATTTTTGCGTTCAGACAGTCCTTAGCGTGTCCTGTCCAGAACATAATCAACCGATTGCAGCAGGATATTGGCGCGACCACGGAAAAAATCGAGGTGCTGGCGCGCCTGTGCTGCGAGAAGATTTATGCGTTCGCGCGCGCCCTCAATCCCCAAAATGGTCACAAAGTTCGCCTTGCCGGCCGCTTCGTCACTGCGCAGCGTTTTTCCAACGACGTCCTGATCGCCGGTTGCGTCGAGCAGATCGTCTGCAATCTGGTAAGCGAGACCAAGGTCCTGCGCGAAACCGGCCAGGGCGTGCTTTGCATTGGCACTCGCGCCGCCGACGATGGCGCCCGCTTCGACCGAATAGGATATGAGCGCGCCTGTTTTCAGGCGCTGCATGCGGGTGATCGTGTTGAGGTCGCGGGGGCTCGCTTCCTGCAGCATGTCGATCATCTGGCCGCCGACCATGCCGGTCGCGCCGGACGCGTCGGCAAGGCGTTCAATCAGGCGGAGACGCACAGCCGGGTCGTTGTGGGTTTCGTCGCTGGCCAGGATCTTGAAGGCGAGCGTCAGGAGCGCATCGCCAGCGAGGACGGCAGTCGCCTCATCGAAGGCCTTGTGCACCGTCGGCTGTCCGCGGCGCAGATCATCATCATCCATGCAGGGCAGATCGTCATGGACGAGCGAATAGGTGTGGACACATTCGAGCGCCGCAGCTGTCCGCAGAAGCGCCTTATGGTCGGCGTCGAACAAAGCCCCGGTCTCAATGACGTAGAAAGGGCGCATCCGCTTGCCGTTGGCGAGGGCCGCGTGGCGCATCGCCCGAATCAGGTCAGCCTCTGGCCCCTGCGCAGGCGGAATGAGCTGATCCAGCGCGACCGTTACCTTGTCGGCGATCTCGGTCAGGCGCGTCTCGAACTCCATGGGGCGGTTCCTTACTCGAAGCTTGCGCTTTCGGTTGTGGGTTTGCCGTCCGGGCCCTGGACGATCTGCTCGATCTTGAGCTCTGCCGCTTTCAGCCGGGCTTCGCAGTGCGATTTCAGTTTCGCGCCACGTTCATAGATTTCGATGGACTTCTCAAGCTCGACCTCGCCGCCTTCCAGCTGGCGCACGATGGTCTCAAGCTCCCGCAGGGCCTGCTCAAAGCTCATCTTCTCGATGTCTGTCACTGTCTGATCGCTCATGAGAGCCAGTCCTCATACTCGTTGAGCAGCCGCACCCTAAGCAGGCGCAGGCCGCATAACAATGGTCCGGGATCAAGATTTCCCGCGATATTCGTAGATGCGGTAGCTCCAGTAATTGTCGCCGCCATCGCGCACGCAGACCCAGCCGATTCGCGCCATAGCCGGTCTCAGCATGCGGTTGAACCAGCCATGCGCCGCCAGGTAGACTTTTCCGTCGGCCGCAGCCTCATGCAGGTGCTGGGCGGCCTTGTTTGCCCGCTCGCGCGCCTGACGATTGCTTTCGCCATCAAGGCTGTGGCCGTAGAGCCAGGCCGTGCGGGCGATCACATTCCACGTCTTTGGAAGGTATTTGCGGTTGCGCAGGCGCGGCGGCGGCAAGGGTGCCTCGACGAAGACCGGAAATGTCTCCGGCTCACGCCCTGAGGCCAGTATCGCCGTCTCGATCGCGCGGGGCGCCGTCGAGCTGAGGACAATGTCAGCATCGGCGACAGCGGCCTTGAGGTTCTCAGGTGCCTGCTGCCCTTCGGCAAGGCTGCCGATCTCATAGCGGTCCCACCAGTCGCGGTATTCACGCCAGTCCAGTCGCGGCCCAGCCGTCCGATCCAGAGCTGGACGGCCATGACGGGAAACGATGATCGGCCCGCGCGCTGTTTTTGCTTTTTCGCGCTTGGCTGCACTCATTACACTTCATCCCAAATCGAAAGCGGAGGCGAGCCTTTCACGACTCGCACAACCGGCTCAACTGATGAAGCGCTTAACTGGACGTACTACCGTCGGCAAGATCAATAGCTGCCGCAGTGCGCCGCAATGAGTTGCCGATGCCCATAAGACGGCCGGCAGGTTTGATCTCACTGATGCAGACCTGATCGAGGCGGCGGCGGGCTGATTTCATCACGCCCGACACACGATCATTCAGCTTCTGCTCACCTGTGCGCCATGCATAGCCCAGGACACGGTCCGGCCGGATGGCGAGCGCGCGGCTGCGCACGACACCGGAGCCGACAGGCAACTGAAAATTGGAGTAGTGGCGCTTGTAGTGGTCGAGGCCCGGCCCGGCATCATAGATTTTCGGGCCATCGCGGTTCGCCATTTCTTCAAGCATGTTCTGGACGACGAAATTGCCTGGGGAATACTGCGCATAATCGGCTTCATAAGCCGTGATCCAGCCATGAACGACGTTGCGCGACTGGAGCACAAGCTCGCTTGCCGCATGCTGTCCATCAAGGTGCAGGCTGACGAGCCGCAGCCTAAAGGTTTCGTCTTTCTGATGGCGGAGTGCATCAAGCAGCTGCTGCGCCCAACGCGTGCCGAGCACATCATGCCGGCCTGTGCGCTTGAACTGCTCTCGCTTCAGGAAGATGAGGCGGCTGAACGTGTCATCGCTCTCATCGTCAATGCGGAATTCGACCTCAGAGAAATCGCGCTCCATGTTGCGGGCAAGCCGGCGCATCTTCTTGAAATGCTTGGGCCAGCGCTCGCCCTGATTTTCCATGAAGCTGTCCCAGCCAGCACTGACATCGCTCATATTCGCGCCAGCAATCGTCAACCGGCCTTCGCTCTCGGCGTCCTGAGGCAGCCAGCCAAAGCTCGACATGCCGAGAACGCCCATGCCCCGCAGGAAGGCGTGCGCGGTGAGGTCTGTGTTCGCTGACAGGACCGGCCCATGCCAGTCGGAGAATGGTCCGCCAATCGGGCGCGCCCAGGCGCCGGGCCTTCTGTGGATCGGCCAGGCACCGACGAGTTCGTCACCCTCAAACGCCAGTCCGAGGCGCGCATCGGGCCGTACTTGCGAAACAAGCCGCGCATATTCCGGGTCGAAGAAAGGGTCATCATAGCGACGGCGCGCATCGCGCAGCGCATGAAACTGCGACCACAGATCATCGGTCACTTCATCGAAACGCAGGAGGCGAAAACGGTTCTTTTCCATGCCGCACCTTAAAGCAGATACGGATTAGGAATTTGCAAATATCGCGCCATAATTCGCGCTTAAGGAGTAAGGTCTAGAGCCCTCTCCAGAGACGCTTTTTCATGCAGGGGTCCGCGTCGGCGCGCGCACAGGAATAGGTCGACAGGAGGACGGTGTCGGCACGGCCAATCAGGTTTTCAGCCGGCACAAAGCCTACAGAGGCGCGCTCTGCGGAGACGCCGGGCGCAAGCTCACACCCTGCTTCGTCGATGACTCCATCATCGCCAACCGGGCAGTGACCGGTGACCGAACGGCCATCTTCGGAATTGTCGCGATTGTCGCCGATGAAGAGGTAGTGCCCCTCTGGCACATCGAAGACAGGCGTATTGTCGAGGCTGCGGATCTGGCTTGGCCCCTGCTGCCACTGGTGGCTGAGCCATGATTTGTCGCCAATCGTCTCGCGGTATTC
>LWDU01000253.1_pt1 | contig 14602 bp, 23 predicted proteins | sample 727161 | NCBI WGS metagenome assembly LWDU01 (sample SAMN04566230, study PRJNA314399) | hydrothermal vent metagenome | isolation source: deep sea hydrothermal plume seawater | place: Mexico: Gulf of California, Guaymas Basin | collected 2004-07-11 | reverse complement strand
TCTTTAAATGGCTTCATAGTCATAACCAAAATCTCCCATATCATTTTCTACAACATATATTTTAACTACACCATATAAATCAAATTTACCAGCATCTTTGTTATTGGAAACATCAGGGTCATAATATACAACATCCCGCTTAGTCAAAGACCATTCTTTTTTTATAACTCCTTTGATTATAACATGAAGGAGCTTATCATCACCTCTCCCTTCGTTTAATATTGTTTTAAATGATTTCATCTATTACGGTTCCTTTTTTAAATTTTTCTTTATAATATAACTTCAGAAATAACTTAACTTATTATCCAAAACGCAAAAAATCGTCCCATATTATATAATGGGTACGAATCGTCATTTCTTTTCAGGGAGGTCAGTGTATTTTTCTTAATTGTACAAGTGTCTCAAAACAAGTTAAAACACTTTTACTGAAATTTCTATTAGCATCACTTAGTGCTTTTGCTGATCCGAACTCTAGTTTCAATCTATCCAACGTATCTTTAGTAGTATCTTCATTATTATATTGTCTATCGAACCGACCAATATTTAATTTCAATTTAACCATATTAGTATAAGATTTGTAAATAGGAGCTCGTCTAGGATCCCAAGAAAATGGCCCTATCATTTTCTTTCCAGTTAGATCAACAATACACCTTGACACTTCATCGGGATCTAATGAATAATCAACTAAGTCTTGATCACTTTTCATTAGGTTAAAAACATGTTCTTGGTATTGAGTTTTTTCATCATTACAACCGATGAGTAATAGTGCAGAAAAAACCACTATGATTAATTGTTTCATATATCAGTAGTATAAAAATTCAGCAATTTCTGTTCCAATAAATGCCCACACCACATATAATACAACAAAAAATAGTACTAATATTATTTTGCGTAAGACTTCATTCATTCTAACCACCATATGGTAAATTTAACTATAATTAATTGAAAGGTGAATGTTAATAAGACTAAGAAACATAAGTCAATAAACATTTTAAAATATTTCGAAAATTTAAGAAGATCCATATATAGCCCTTATTTGAAGATATCATATTTAACTTTACCATTTTCATCATAATATGATATTAAAGATTGTTTTCTATTATCGGAAATATTTTCTTTGCATGATACATGAATCCATCCAGAATTCTTATATATATCAGTATGAAACTCCAATATTAATTGATCAAAAGAAGTATTATCACGAATCCATGTAGCAACATCAACATTACTAATACCCATCACTTCTATATCAACAGCTTCTCCATGACAATGTTGAGATTTTCCAGATCCTCCAATTCGTTTATTTAATTCCGGTGAGCGATATCCAGAATTAATTCTAGTAGGGCCGAATTTATTTCTAACAGGTTGTACTACCATTTCAAATAAATTCTTAATAATAGGAATCATTAACTCTGGTGGCTGATTCGGAATATTATTTCTTCTTGCAGTTGATGACCTTGTATACTCAGACATCGTAAAATTTTTTGATAATTTCATATGAATATCCATTAAAATGATTTTAGTATAAATTCTTTCATAAATTAATATCCTCCTTTTTTATATTTTCCGTTTTAATATTAACATTCTTTGTCTCACTTGTTTTATCTTTTTTAAATATTAAATCCCAATTGTCGCGGTATTGTGTAGTTGATATTTTAGACTTTAATTTATCGCCAGTAACATCATTTTTTGCAACCATTATATTTTTCTCATATAGTTAATTTATTATTATTTATATAATAAATATCAAACATCATTTACATTAAGCATTCTTTATCAATTCATGTACATGTCCACAATGTTTACACTTGGTTGGTGGAGTCCACCCAGCAATCTTATGAACGTCTACCGTTAATGATTCTATTAAATGTTGAGCTTGTTCCTCAGTGACCGTTCCCTTATATGGAAAATTCTGTCTTAGTGGAAGTTTCCCAGCACCTAACAATGAATCTTTAAATTTTTCATCCACGCTGCCGTTCACAAGTATTTGATTGGCAGGCAACACACCTTTAACAAATCTAACTACAATAGGACTATATCCAACCTCAGTTAATTGTAAATGGTATTCCCAAGTAACACTACCATATGTAATTATTATAACTTCGTCCTCAACATTACACAATTTTGCAGCTGCACCATTTACTGAAATACAAAAAGGTCTTTTATCTGGAATTGCATATGTCGTAAATCTATTACCATTAGTAATATTATATATTTCAATTTGTTGATATGGTAATATATTAGCATTCTCTAATATATTTTCACTAATAGAACAACTACCTTCATATTCGGTATTACATTCCGTAACTATTGCTCCATGTATTTTCGATTTTAATATTTGTATTTCCATTATTATGACACCAACCTTGCAAATTCTTGAGCAATTAATTTATTCATTTTTTTGTTTTTTTGAAATTTTTTAAAATCACGTTTAATTACATTCATTCTTTTCCGATTCGTTTGAGGAACATTATCATCAACAGTTGTAACAAATTCATCATCTACTGCCTGAAGTCTTTTATCATGAACAGTAATGAATGAATCATAACCGCCATACTTTTTATACACATGATACCCATTAGCATCAACTTGATTTCTACGATCTGTTAAGAAGAAACCAATTACATTATATTTCTTTCTTAATGACTCTAACAATATTTTCTTAGCCTGGATGCGTCTGTTGTCGGAATATATGTATCTATTATGAGCATCAGTTAATTCAATTTTACCGATGCCTTCAATATCCCAAACAATTACTTTTGCCCAGTTATCAAGATCGTCTGATAATCTCATATCTTGAGCATCACCATCAGTTAAGAAAACAATATTCATTTTTTGTATATTGTTTCTTTTAACAAAATCATCAGCCATTATGTGAGCTACGGATATTGTTTCATTCAAGGGAGTGCCACCTAATCTAAATGCTGGTTCTGTAAACGGCGCAGAAAACCCATTACTCGGTTTCTTTGAAGAAAACATAGCTCTTTCAAACATTTCATGCATTTTAGATTTAGACCATTTAGAATCGGCAATCTTAACAAGTTTAACTGCCCAACTCTTATAATCATAATAGTTAGATTCCGCTTCATGAGCTTCTATATCCTTACGATTTTCAGAGTTATAAATATCATGAAACTTAATAGTGTTAGTAGTAAATCCATATAACTCAAAAGGAATACCAACACGTTTAGCAAACATAGAAAGGATTATTGATTGTTTCAAGGTTTCGTAAATTCTACTACCCATTGAAGATGAATAATCAATATACATTAATAAACCATGATTTTTAGCATCAGGAACAGTCATAACAGTTTTAAAGATACGATCATCTAATTTATACTGCCATAACTTATTAACATCAATTGAACCTGAAGTAGACTCTCGGATTTTCTTAGATTCCATTGCTGACTTGCGAAGTTCAAACTGCTGAACCATAGCATTTACAGCAGGTTTAACATCTTTAATAAAAGTAGAGTATTCAACAGAAAATTTTTCCTTTTCATTATTATAATCTCTATAAAATGAATATTTTTCTTCTGCAAAATTCGCAGAGGATAACATATCCTCTTCTGTGAAAAGAAAATATTTATATAACTGCTCTTTAGTTACTCTAATATGTGTGGTAGTTGAATCATTATGAATCATTTTAGATTCATTTTTACGCATTGAACGATCTGTATCAGAAGAATAATCAATTTCATCTTTAGTTTCATCTTTAGTTTCATCTTCAGGTTGACCGCTAGGTTGGCCATTAGATTCGTCACTTTCAGCCACATCATCTGTAGATTTTTCTTCAGTTGATACAGATATTTGAGTGTCATTTGATTGTTGTACTTGTTCTTCTGGATCTTGTTTATCATCGCCAGAGGAATTTTCCTCTACTTGTTGATTTTGTTCTTCTTGTTGTTGTTCCTTAATGAACTCCATTACTTCCCTAGAAACTTTAATAGTATCCTCAAAGGTTTGGGCTGAATTAACCTTTTCGGTCATTAATGTTTCGGCTAATGAGAAATCAATATCAACTAATGAATTTAATTTAGATTTAAGGTTTAATCTATCTAAGTATTTTAAGGTATTAAGATCTACATCTTTAACAGAAAAGAAATCCTCCTCCATCAATCTTTTATAACCTTTTAGGAAGTCATTGACAAGACCCGGATAAAACTCGCGAACCTTACGTTCAATACGAACATCTTCAACAATATTGATAATGTCAAAAGGGATATCCGCTATATCTTCTGCTTTATCCTTATGGGAGAAGAAATCTGGCGTATAAAGAGCATGACCAATTTCATGACCAATGAACAGAGTAGCTGCATCATCAAATTCTTCTTTTAATATTGGAAGTCTAACAACACGATTTTTAGGATCGAAAGAAGCAGTTTTAAAGTTTCCCTCAATCACCTCCAGATCCTCTCGCGCCATTAACTTAGAGAGTAGTGCTTTATTCATAATATATAACCTCTTTTCTCAATTTATAACTCATTATAACATTATTTCACTGTCTTGTCAAGACTTTTTATTGATAACGATCTTTTATATCAGAATAAATATTTAAAAAAAGTATTAAAATTGCTATCAATATAAACACTGGCAATAAAAAAATAGTTACAATCCATTTTAAAATTTCCATAAATATCCCCAAATCTACTACTAATAGAACCATTATACCACATATCTATATCTATTGTCAATGGCTATTTTAAAATATTTTTTGTCAGTCCTATCAACTTTTTTCATCCAGTTTAATTGGATTCTCAGAAAAATATAATGCAAATGTCTTTACAATATTCGAATATACATGTTCATTATACTCTAATACCTTCCCTTCCTTTAAAAAATCACGTTTAAGTAAACACTTATCAATATGATTTGGCAAATTGTCAAAATTATCATATAAATTCTTCATTACTTCATAATGTTTTGTCTCTGAATATATATTATTACGTTTTGGATGATGAGTATATATATATGAATACATCAAATAGTATCCTATTTCTTTTTCTAAATTATACTTATCAGACTTCATATGCTCATGATACTCATCAATATTCATATTATCAATTATCTTTATTTTCCAATGCCAGGATTATATAATGGGCAGCTTTAAGTAAATCTTTTCTATTATAACCACCTTTTTTACCATAACGCATTAGATACTTAATAGTTGTATCAATACATGAATCCGTCATTGTACCTCTTGCTTTCCAGACATCAAGGCATTGAATGTTATTGTTACTGTTTGTATAATGACTAGAATATGTTTTATCTATATATTCATTAAGTTCCTTCAACACATTCTTTTCATTAAAACTATATTCAATTTTGGTTTTATTATACTTTTTTTTATATTCAGAATCTAATGTCCTATCTATTTTCATTCGTTGCAGTGATGGAACAGCATTATCTATAGAAGTTTTTCTGTAAATATTTGCAATAGCATCTTTATTAATCTTATCTTTCATCTTTAAATCACCATAATTGTTTATTTTGACATACTCACGACACTAAAGCTTTTAACGACTCACCATTACGAAATCTCCTTATAGTTTCACACAATAATTTTTCAATAGGTACAACATTTATTTTTTTAGAACATAAAACTCTTTCAGTTTGTTCTATAGAATCTGATATATGCATTATTCCAATTCGACTATTTTCTATACGTTCAACAGCAGAACCAGAAAATACCCCATGAACACATATACCATCAACAGACTTTGCACCATTCTCAATTAGTGCGTCAGACGCACCTATCAGCGTTCCTGCTCCATCTACCATATCATCTACAATAACACATTTTTTATTTTTAACATCTCCAATAACATTCATCACTTTTGATACCCCAGGCTCGGGCCTACGTTTATCAATAATAGCTATAGGCAAATTTAACAGATTAGCAAAATATCTAGCTCTACCAGTTCCCCCGATATCAGACGATACAACAATATCCCAGTCGTTTGTCTTAACTTTAGAATACATAGTCTTCAGTGCAGACATATGCTCACATATTACGTTGTTGTTGAAAAATCCCTGAGTTTGCATAGAGTGAAGATCCATACATATTACAGAATTTATACCAGAATGGCATAACATATTAGCAAATACTTTTCCAGAAATAGGACTCCTATTCGTTCTTCTGTCCTGTCTAGCATAAGGATAATATGGAAATAATACGTTAATGCGTGAAGGGCTAGATCTTCTAACAGCATCAATGAGTAACATTAATTCCATTATATCATTATTCTTATTAGACTTTGTTGTGAATCCTGCTATTATAAAAATCTCATCTCTTCTAATATTTTCTTTAATTTCCACATATATTTCTCCGTCTGGAAAATCTCTAACTTCAATCTCGGTTAATACCATATCAAGATTATCAGCAACTTTCAATGACAGTGATTTATTTGATCGTGTAGAAATTATTCTAGAATTCTTCATATCACTCCTAATGTTAACATTATATTATATATCATACTACATCTAAATATTTCTCCTTTTACAAAGATCACAATATTTAACAATTGAATGATCATGAAAAGAATCAATTTCAAATCTTTTTAAACCTCCAAGCATACCAATGATAAATTGTTTAAACATAAACATTCTAGAAAATCTATGACTATGTTTTCCTGATGCATCAAAATAATTAAAATGGCCAATGTGAGTGAATCCTACGAATTCCATAGGATGTCGCGTAACAATATCATTATTATTTCTAAAGCGATAAAATTTGGGTTTAAATGCTTTCTTAAAATCTGCATTACCGACTCTAGGTGATCCAAATGTATATCCTATAATATCATTATGCACTGAATCTCCGAGTCTAGCAGCTGCTAATGTCGCAAGTGCTGCCCCAAGAGAATGGCCTGTAAAGTAAACGTTTCTTTCAGAATTCTTAGTTAATACATGCCTAACTGTAATATTATGATTATGATGATTTAACAAATCATCCCATATCAAGTCTAAAGCTTGTTTAAACCCTCTATGAACTTTACCGTTAGAATCTGATTCAGTTTTTAAAAATTTAATATCTGCCTTAATGTCTGCTAACTTTGTAGGTTCTGTTCCTCTGAACGAATAAATTAAGTCTTTATCGTCCCAAATAGCATAACATTGTGTAGAACCATTATTAAAAAATTTAATATCATAATTGTCTGAATATATTTCAGAGAATTCTACAACATCAAGATATGCATTCATAGAAAGATTTGAGAAAAATGTAGAATTTTTAAAACTAAATTCTCTTTCTAACATAACATCACTCCGAAGATATATAAAAATGTTCTATACAGGTCACTTTAATGCTATTTGGAGTAATGACCGAATCAAACCCTTTTCTAGCAACAGCCCTAGACATTTCTGGCAAAGAACAATATCTTTCAACTGCATGAGATACAGCAAATTTAGCAGTATCCATTGTGGAACAACCACTTAGAAGTAATGTCATAATAATTAATGATAATAATATTTTCATAATTTCCCCTTATTGTATACAATAAAATGTGATGGCTGTTTCTGTTGACAAGTACAACCACCCAAACTCCGTCTACTTAATATCTAAGCTGCAAGTGCAAAATTATATTCTGCGTTTATTTTTTGATTTTTACATCTTTCTTGATGGATAGTCCATATATCATACAATACATTGTCGAGTCTATTTCTCCCCCATAGATTGGTGGAAGAGGCGGGAATCGCACCCGCGTCCAACATACATCAAATATATATCATACTATCATTCCGTTTCATGAACATGCTATGATCGTATACTTTTAGATTCTACTGATATAACAACTTTATTCATTTTTAAAATAGAATCATAGTTAAGTGATAACGAATCAATCCCCTGATCGACTAACCATGATGTTATTTCTGGAAAATCTGATGGTGCTTGTCCACAGATTCCAATATATTTACCATGTTTTTTACATGATATTATTGCCATTTCCATTAATTTAAACACCGCAGCATTTCTTTCATCACATCCTTTAATATTAGAAGAATCTCTATCTACCCCAAGTGTTAATTGTGTTAAATCATTAGATCCTATAGAGAAACCATCACAATATTCTAAAAATTCATCTGCTAATAATGCATTTGCTGGTATTTCACACATAAATATAATTTTAATACCATTTTCACCACTTTTTATACCATTAGTTTCTAATAATTGTACTATATTTTTTGCTTCAGATACAGTTCTAATAAATGGTACCATAACCTGTATATTAGACAATCCATATTCGTTAATAACTTTTAATATTGAAATACATTCTAACTCAAATGCCAGCTTAAAGTCATCAGAAGTATATCTATATGCACCTCTAAATCCTATCATAGGATTTTCTTCTATTGGTTCATATAAATCGCCACCATATAAATGAGAATATTCGTTTGATTTAAAATCAGAGAGTCTAAATATAACTGGCTTAGGATATACCGATGCTGCAATGGTAGCAATACCATCTGATAATCTATTAATATAAAAGTCTATCGGGGTTTCATATCCTACAGTTTTTTCCATTATATATTCATACATCTCATCTGATAATAATTTATAATTAATCAACGCATTTGGATGTATACCAATACGAGAATTAATTATAAATTCGAGTCTAGCTAAACCTATACCGTCATTTGGATATTTTGATACTTTAAATGCCATATCTGGATTACCAAGATTTAGCATCAATTTAGTTTTTGTTTTTTTAAATGATGAAAAATCTATTTTTTCAGTAGTATAAGGTAATAATCCTGAATATATATTTCCGACCTCACCTTCGGCACAAGATATTGTTATTTCGTCACCAGTTTCTATAACTGAAGTTGCGTCATTACATCCAACAACTGCCGGTATACCTAACTCTCTTGCTATAATTGCAGCATGACATGTCCTGCCCCCTCTATTTGTAATAATCCCAGAGGATTTCTTCATTATCGGCTCCCAATCAGGATCCGTTATATCTGTTACTAATATATCTCCCGCATTGAATTGATTCATATCAGAGATATCATTAATTATAGATGATTTACCTGAACCGATTTTAGAGCCAATTGGCTTACCTGTTGTTATTATATCAGAAGTTCGTTCTAATGTAAAAACCTCATCAACACACTCAGAATCCATAGAATGGACTGTTTCAGGACGAGATTGGACTATAAATATTTCATTAGTTATACCATCAATAGCCCATTCTATATCCATATGAGTCTTTTTCCCATATTTTTTAGAATAATGAGTTTCAATGATTACTGCAGATTTAGCTAATGATACAACCTCTTCGTCTGATAAACAAAATTCTTGTTGTAATGATTTATCGACTTCAATATTATTTGTTCTATTAGATTCAGAGTAAATCATTTTAACTAATTTAGTACCAAGATGACGTTGTATTATAGAATTATAGCCCTTATTCAACGTTGGTTTGAACACATAAAATTCATCAGGGTTGACATTACCAGATACTACATTCTCTCCGAGTCCATAAGCACCAGTAATAAATACAACATCATCAAACCCAGATTCAGTATCCAATGTAAACATAACACCAGCGGTACCTCTATCAGAACGAACCATTTTTTGAATGCCAATTGATACTTTCACATCTTTATGAGAATATCCATTAGATATTCTATATGATATAATTCTATCTGTAAATAATGATGCGAATACTAATTTACACGCATGTATTATATCAACAGCTCCAGTTACATTAAGATATGTGTCTAGTTGTCCAGCAAATGAGTTTGAAAGTGAATCTTCCGTAGTTGCTGATGATCTAACAGCAACAGAGCCACCAAGATCGTAATATGATGTTAATATCTCATCTTCTAATTTGGTAGGCATATCTCCATTAATAAACCAATATCTTACAGTTTTACCTATAGAGGATAACGAGTATATATCATCAATATTAACATTTTCTAATATATCTTCAATTTTTTGTTCAAGTTTATTATATTCTACATAATCACAATATCCGTTCACCATTACAGCAAATCCGTTAGGCACATTAATACCCGATTCTGTCAATTCAGAATACATCTCACCCAATGAAGCATTTTTACCACCAACAAATGAAACATCCGATAGGTTTAATTCACTATATTTTCTTATATAGGATAAATCATAGTTAACTTTTAACATAGACATATTCACTCTAATATATTATATATTACTATTATAAACAATTTATCTTCAATTGTCAAATAATTTATCATTATTAATTTGACGTAACTGTTCCCCAGTTTTCTGTATCTGTTATTGAACTAGCAACAGAACCATAATTCCTTGTTGCTCCTGTTAGATTGTCCGCATTAGCAATCTCAACAATAGCACCACTAACTAGCCTTGTATATATTTTTTTATCAGTAATATTCATAGCTATTTCACCTGCTACAAGATCCAATGTAGTTGGAACACTACATTCAGTTTCCGACCTTTTTATCTTTATCTTCATTATTTTTACTCATTAATCTAGTTTCCAACAAAAAATATTTTGTGTAGTCAATTCATTTATTTTATTCTGCATATTCATCAGTTATGGTTTTATTCACTAGAATGTTCCGCCATCTATATCAGCAAATACAGGAGCAGAAGATCCATTTGACATCATAACTTGCCCAGAAGTCCCAGCACCAAGAACGCTTAAAGCACCAGTACCATTTGCCATGATTAATCTATTTGCAGTTAATGACGAAGTACCAATACCACCGTTGGCAACAGGTAACGAACCAGTCACTTTACCTGTTAGATCAATTGTTCCATTAGCTATCATTGAATTAGTAATACCCAATGCTTTTACATTAATGTAATCTCCGCCTAATTCAATTGACGAATTATCAACTATAACATCAATCGTATTACCAGTTTTACTTAATGCTGCACCAGCAGAAATCTGGCCAGCACCAGAGAATTGTGCAAAAACTATAGATGTGGTTCCGAGTGTTGGAGTTCCATTATGTGTTGCCACATAACCATTATCTCCATTCAGAGTACCTTCTTCGATAAAGAAAAACACACCACCAGACAATTCAGCACCAATATTCCCATCAACAGTTCTAGTCAATACATATGAAGCTGAACCAGAACCCACAGTTGTTACTTTATAAATGCCATTTTGTGTAGCAGAAGTTTGATTCTTAACTAATATTCTATCCGATACGGCAAGTGCAACAGAGTCAACAGTTATTGCTCCAGATGCAGATGCAGTTAAAGTGCCTGCTGAATTATTATAAGTTGCACTTAAATTGGCAGTTGTACCAACCCGAACCGAATCTTTAACATCCAATCCATTAACCGTGGCATCAACATATGCTTTTGTTGCTGCGTCCTGAGCTGAACTCGGATCCGCAACATTAGTAACTATATTAGCACCCATTGAGATTGTTTGACTTGCAGAAACCGTCAATCCATTTAATGTTCCAACTGTAACTAAACTTGAATCGCCTGGATATGCTGTTGCATCAGATAAATTAAATGCTGGAGTTGCATCGGTCGCGCCTAATGATACCTGAACTCCTCCATACGATACTGTAGAATTATCAAGTTGACTATTAGCAAGACTTCCAAGTGAAACCGCACCAGAAGAAACAGAAAAATCAGATGAATTAAAAGATGCAATACCCTTGTTAGCAGTAGTAGCATCCTCACCAGCAATAGTAATTGTATTATTAGTTACCGTGGTATCAATACCCTCACCACCAGTGAATGTTAATGATTCACCAGTATTGAATGTATCATCTGTACCAGAATCAGCTGAAAGTGTAAAGTTGCTAGTTACAGTACCAAATGTTAATGTACCAGAACCATCAGTTTTTAAGAATTGACCAGCAGTACCATCCGACTGTGGATAATTCAACGAATCTAATACAACAGAACCCGTACCATTCGGAGTTATATTAATATCTCCATTACTATTTTCGGAGGTTATTGTATTGCCATCAAGTTTTAAATTATCTACATTTAATACATCTATCTTATTATTAGAATCTGTAATAATTGCAGATGAAGCAGTTAATGTGCCCTGTGTATGATTGAGCATATCGGTGAAATATTTACCACCAATAACCTCAATATTTGCAGCTACACCAGCGGTTTCCGTACCAGTACCAATAAATAATCTATCACCCCAATTTACTGTAGTTCCTGTTCCATAAGTATGTCCTAGCTCGCCATTCCCCAAGCCTGTTGGAGCAGCAGTACCGGAGCTTCTTTTTATCTTTATAATAGTTGCCATTTGTTTTCCTTAATTAAAAATTTCCACCCGATAGGATGATTGTTCCTGTTTCTGTATCCAAATCATTCTTAGCAACCCACTTTTCAGTAGATCCTGAATACATTATCATTGACCCGTCTGTTAATAAAGTTGTGTCCACATAAATATAAAGGCCGGCATCACCTTTCGGGCCTGGAACTGTTACGGCTACAACTTGACTCTTATTTGAAGCACTAACTGTAGAAGATGTATTAGTCGAACTACCTACTGTAGCAGATGTATTAGTCGAACTACCTACTGTCGCTGTTATCGTCATTATTGTGTCACCATTGGACTAATTGTTGCAGATCCCTCAACCACTCTAGTTTTAACCGAATTAACATCAGATATCAATACGTCATAAACATACAATCCAGATTTTAATGCAACTGTTTGTGTGTTTGTAAGTGCTAATTTGATTATACCAGTTGTTCTATCTGTGTCGAATGTTGTAGTGAAAGCAGTGTATGTAGATGAAGAATATGTTTTTCGTATTTGTGCTGATGCTGTGTAGTTAGTCAAATCTAACGCAGATCCAGCAGAATCGTTTATCGTTACAGTTGTGGAAAAATCACTTCCTTGGTCGATGTATAAATTGGATATAGACATAACTTCCTCTTAGTATTTTAACTATTTATATTTTTTAGGATTATCATTAGACATAAAAAAACACTCAATGTATTGCCATAATATTATTTATAATGGCAATACAAAGAGTGTTCCAAGAAATATATTTCTTTATTCTACTTATTCTGGTTTTACTTCTTCTTCTAAACAAGTTTTTAATAACTCAATAAAAGTCTGCTTTGCCGCTTGATATCTATCAAGTAACATCGTTGTCTGCACAATATCAGATTCAATAATACTCAACTGATTTACTGCTACCTTTCCTTTATCAGTCAATTCAGAATATTTATATTCTACATCGTCAAAAGTTATAATCTGATCATTCTGTTCTTCTGCCATACTATTTTTTTCCTATAAGTTAAAATTTTCTTCTAATACATCTACCATACAAGCATTAGCTAACTGCTTATACAATAATGTGTTTTCTGGATCCCAATCCGCAAAGTTCTGAAGATTTGATGTAGCGTCATATATATTATAAACTGCGGTATCATCATGAACTATATAGAATTCACGAACCTCTTTTTTATTTAAAAAATTTGAAAACACTCCACGGTTATTACAAACTACTATTGAAGCAACTATCTTTGTTACATTTCGATTCGGAAATATATTAATGTCACACAAAAACGAATCAAGAGGTTCTAAACTAATAATATTATTTAATTTCATATTTAACATCATCCTCTAGTGGTATAAAATCAAGAACATCAATCTCTTTCTCAGCAACCCAAATGTTTATATATTTATATCCATATTTTTTCTTAAATTCGTTAAATGTGAGGTTATGTATGTCAAATTCAATACTCATTCATAATCCTCATATAGAATACCACCACAAATTACTGCACCCATACCAACTACAAAATAAAGAACCATCTCCATAATACTAAATGTTTCAGAACCAACAGCCCCCATTACAACCAACCCCCCTAATGCAATCAATATAGTACATAATAAATTATACATAATCCACCAAAATATTAATAATTAAAATAACATTATACCATAATGTTATAGACTTGTCAAGTCTTTTTTTACATAATCCACCTATAAACTGCAAATAAATCTATAATAAAATAAACAATATTCATCCACATTAACGAATATTCTTTTATCCTATAAGCATAAACAAACCAGAGAATAGAAGAAATTCCAAATAATATAAAAGAATATGGACTAATAGATATATTTAATGCCAATAATATTGCTGCGATAACACCTAAAACCGTTCCTAATTTATTTATCACACTTGTCCTGATTTATATAACTCTATCGTTTCTTTTAACTTATCAGTCCAATTATCACGATGTTCGATAAATGTTTGTGGGCTGTGGTCATCAACTGCTATCATGACAACTAACTTCGTTATAGGAATCCCAGTCTGTTCTTCCCACATTATAGAGTAAGCGGTACATTGAAGAAAGTATGATTTAATCCATTCTTTTTTTTTCAACTTAGAAGATGTCTTAAAATCTATAATAGATAACTCACCGTCATATTCAGCAACACAATCAACTCTACCAGCCACACCCAAATGATCTGAATATAATGCACACTCTTGTGCGTATATAATACCCAACTTAGAAAGTTCAGGTTTAAGGTTATGAAGCGATGATATTATATTAGGAAAATATCCTCTAGAATAAGTATCATTATTATCCAAATACTTTTCGATGAGTTCATGGACTTTAGTTCCCCTGTCACACGCCTTTTTA
>LWDU01039611.1_pt1 | contig 14606 bp, 7 predicted proteins | sample 727161 | NCBI WGS metagenome assembly LWDU01 (sample SAMN04566230, study PRJNA314399) | hydrothermal vent metagenome | isolation source: deep sea hydrothermal plume seawater | place: Mexico: Gulf of California, Guaymas Basin | collected 2004-07-11 | reverse complement strand
CGCATCCGCCGTTTAGAGCGGCTCAACGTGATTCGCGGGCTCTTCGATCAGGGCGCCGACGTGCCGGAATGGGATGGCCGCGACGACGAGGGCCGGCAGGTGGCGCCAGGACATTATATCTATCGCATATCACTGGACACCGACGAAGATATCGGCAACCGGGTCGGCGCTATTTCGTTGGTTTATTGACCTGGTGTTAGGTCGCGGTCTCGCGTTGTTATGGTGATGGGTACGATTGCTTAGGCTTGCGCGATCTGAGGCCGGAGTCGGTGTCAGTGCGAAATGTCGAGCTGTACGATGGGGTAATTCGTTAAATAATACTTTATTTCAACAGCAATAGCTTGCGGACTTGCACGCTATCGCCCGCGCGCAAGCGATAGAGATATACGCCGCTGGCCAAGGCTTGGCCTTGATCGTTACGGCCGTTCCAGCGGACCGCATGTCGGCCCGCTGGTCGTATATCGCGTACCAATTGCGCCACTTGCTGGCCGGCGAGATTGTAGACGGTCAGCGCGATTTGGCCGGTTGCGGGCAACTGGTAGTGAATTACGGTGCTGCTATTAAATGGGTTGGGCCGGTTGTTTTCCAGGGCCAAGGGGGCCGGGGCGGTAGCTTGATATTCCTCCGTTACGAGGGTCGGCGGCGAGACTGAGGTGATCAGACGAAGGTCGTCGAGATAAAAAGTGCCGGCGATATTGCCCGAGAAGCGGATCAACTTTATGGTGCCCTCGGGTTGCAGTATATCCAGCGGGATCTCCACCACCTGCCATTCGTGTCGCGTTAGGTCGACTTCGTAGCCGGCCACGCCACCGACGCCTTCGCCCAGCAAGTTGACCAGCTTGCCGAATTCGCGGTCGAGGGTGTAGCGGCCGGTGGGTGTGCGGTTGCCGACGGAGCGCTGGTTGATTCTTATCTGCAACGTGCCGGAGTCGGTGGCGGCCACGTCGCCGGGGTGGAAGGCGAAACGCAGGCTCTTATAGCTGTCCTTGAGGAAGGGCTGGTCGGTTTTGAATTCGACATTCCAGCCTGCCAGACGGCTAGGGGTGGCGGTCAGGGCGATGGCGGTGGCCCCGTCTAGCTCGGTGGTTTGCGATTGCACTAGGTTGCTGTGTTCGAGGGTCCAACCCAGAGTTGGTCGGTCGGCGAAGATCACCGCGTCGGAGACCGGGGCGATGGTGATGGCGTGGATGAGTTTAACGCTGTGCAAACCCGCCTCATTGCGCTGGCGTATCCAGACGATCACCTCCGCCTGGCCATTGGATCTATCTATGAGCAGAATTTCCTCCAAGCGATAATCGCCATTGGCGTCTGGCGTTAATGGTTGCCCGGCGGAGCCGCCAAAAGCGCTGAGATCGGCCGTTACTACGGGAGTTTCGCCCTCGGGGTCGAAACGTTCGACTTGGATCGTCGCCTGCAATCGCAAAGAACTGCCGCTGGCTACGCTCGTCGGCAGACTGTGTTGCCAAGAACCTTGGATGATCGTGGGTTCGATGCGGAAGACGGCGGGTGAAACGGCGTCGCTGGAGACATAAAGACGACCCAGGGGGTCGGCGGTAATGCCTACGGGTTTGCCCCAGACTTGCGTATGCGGCGGTCCGAATCCGGTTAGAAAATCCGCCATTTGCGCCTGGCCGTCGCCCGGCGTGTCAAAAAGGGCTACGACCTTGAACCCGGGCACCGCCGACAGGTTGCCGCCGGTCAGCCCACCGTGTAAGGCGATAAAGGCGGCGTGACGGAAGCGGTCGGGAAAGAGAGGGTGGTCGTAAAAGAACATGCCCAAAGGCGCCTGATGGGCTTCAACTAATCCCGCCGGCTTTTTCATCCGTAGGACCTTCAGCGAGTCGGCCTGGGTATAGGGCAAGACGCGTTGGTAGTTTTCCACCTTTTCGTCGATCCAGACCTGGTAGCCGTAGGCCAGGGGATAACCCATGAAATCGCCGTCGCGCACGATATCGATCCACTCGGGCGGCAAGTCTGGTCCGCCGAGGTCGAAGTGGTTGTGCGTGGCCCACAGTTGGTTGGTGGCCGGGTGGATGTCGAGGCCGACGGCGTTGCGCATGCCGGTGGCGAAAATGCGGCGGCCGCTGCCGTCCATATTGAATTCGAGGATCGCGTCCCATTCGTCGCTCTTTGTGATCGGATCCTCCGAATAGCCGTATACGGGTTGTTGCAACCGGCAGAGATCGCACGGCGAGCCGACGGCGATATAAAACTTCTCGTTTATCGCGTCGATGGCGATGGTGCGTGAAGTATGCCAACCTTCTGACGGTATGTCGTTTACTAAGACTTCCCGTTCTTCGTAGATCAAGTCGCCGTCCGGATCGCGGTAGCGAATGACTTTGTCGGTTTCGGCCACATACATCGCGTCCCGGTAAAAGGCGATGCTATTGGCCTGGCTCAGACCGGATACCGCTGTAATCTCCGCGTCGGCGACCCCGTCGTTATCGCGGTCGGGCAGGGCCATTACGCTATTGACATGGGCGACGTGCAATACGCCGTCGGCATTGAAGGCCATTAGCCGTGGGCGACCCGGGCCGCTGGGGATTGCGAAGACCCGGGCGGAAAAACCGGGCGGCAGGTTGAGTATGGGCCGGTCGGGCATGCGTTCGGCGTATTTGTCCGGCACGACAACTTGCACAGGCTGTAGTTGCAGGTTGATTTGCGGGTTGAATTGGAAGGTGCCGGGTGGATACGCGTCCTGGCCGTAGACCGCGCTACTTATTAAAATTACGAGAATGAGTTGGTGCATCTGACTGTTCCTTGCCTAGCGGATTTATCGGTATGACCTCAATTATTGTGCCCGGGCTCTATTGAATTCGCTTACAATATGCAACAAACAAAGCTTCAGGTGCAATCGTGGGGATAATCACTCGATGTTTTTTATAGGCATTTTTTTTAAGAATACCGGCCATCACGAGGATGAAATCGTTATGGGTACAAGGCGGTCTGCAATGCGCAACTTGCGCCTTTGCAGCGGCTAAAATTCCAAAGGGCGAGCTTTTTTGAATTTGACCATCACGGAGCTTATATTCCCGTGGCCGCTATATTTTCTGATCTCGCTCGTCTATGCTAAATAGGAATAATCAGTGCGATTTTTATGGCCGTTGTGTATTGTCTTGGCGTGTCTGTGTCCGGCTTGTAATCCGGCTGAATCTCCGGTTGTGGCCAGTATCGGGGCGCAGCGGATTTCGGCCGCGGTGCTGCGCGCCGCTGTCGAAGAGATTTCGGCTGCGCAATCCGTCGAATATGCGGAAAATGAACTTTTCCCCGGTGAGCCGACCACCGATAAATACCAATATCTGCAGCCGCTGATCGATCGCAGTCTATTGCTTCTTGCAGCGCGTGACCGAGGTTTGCATAGCGCGCAAACGGCCAGTGACGACAGCTTGATCGCTGTCCTGCAAAAGAAGATATCGACGACGCGGGTACTACTGTCCGCTGCGGAATTGCGCCAGTATTACAACGATCACCCCGAGCAATTTTACGACGAAGCGGCCGAGGAGATACAGCCTTATGCGCAGGCCGTTATTACAGTGCGGGCGCGCGCGGAGCGCCAGGAGGCGGATGCCGAATTACAGCGCTTATTAACCGGTCTACGGGCGCAACGCGCCGCTGAGATCGAGGTTTTTCCGCGACAACTGAACCTGGCCCTGTCCGATACGCTCGTCGAGCAAAAGAATGTGCAGCGCGGTGCGCTATTGAGTCGCCGCGGCGGAGTGTTCCTCAAGCAGGGGCGACTGCGCAAGGCCCTAGCTATTTTGTCGCGGGCTGCCGTTTATGCGCCCGAGCTTGCCCAGACCCACCTCTATACCGGGTTGGCCCATGCCCGGTTAGAGCACAACGAGCAGGCCTTATACTCCTTCGAACGGGCCATCGCGTTGGATCCGGATCTGCTGGATCTCTATTACGTCCTAGGTCGCGCCCTGCAAATGTTAAACCGCCCCGCGGAGGCCGTTACCCGTTTTGAACAGGCGATCGAACGCAAGGCCGACCAGCCGCATTATCACTTTCACCTGGGAGAGGCGCATCGGGCGCTGGCTAATTTCGACCGGGCGCTGGTGGCTTATAGAGCAGCCGTCGCATTAGATCCGGGATATGTCGAAGCTCGTTATCGCCAGAGTGATCTATTGGGTCGCAACGGTGATTTAGACGGTGCGGCGGCAGGTTTTGCAAGCGTTCTCGCGATGGAACCGAAATATGCGGCGGCCCTAATTGACCTGGCGCGGATCTACGGCAAGCAACAAAGGCATGTAGAAGCTGTCTCGGCGCTGGAGAAGGCGCTCGGCCTCGACCCGACGAACCACACCGTATACAATCTTTTGGGTCAGGCGCAGGCGCGGGCCGGGCGAAGGGACCGTGCCGATGTTACATTGGCCGCGTTTGAGCGTTTGAGCGCGGCCGAGCGCCACTATGCGCAGGGGATTCGCAACGCGCAGCAACGCTACTGGGACCGTGCGGCCGCGCTGCTGAACCGGGCCATCGAGATCGATTCCTCGCACGTGCAGGCGCGTATTCGCCTGGCTATGGTGCACCTGTACTGCAACGCGCCAGCAAAGGGTATTCTAGCGCTGGAACAAGCGGTTGCTCTGGACCCGGACAATGTGGAAGCGCATTGTCTATTGGGCGAGGCTTATTCGTCGACCGGGCGGCCGGATTCGGCGCGTTATTTCTTCACCCTGGCGCTGGGGCTGGATTCGACTTCTGTGCGGGCGCAGCACGGCTGGGCCAAGGCGGCGTTCCAAGCGGGGGATTCGGCTGCGGCCGTGGCCGGCTTCCACCTGGCGCTGGCGATCAATCCCGACCATGCTGAGAGCCATTATCTGCTCGCCACGGCCTTTATGCGCTTGCGGCAGTTCGGCCGCGCCGCGCGCAGTTTTCAGTCGTGCCTGGAAATCGACCCGGGCCATATAGAAGCGCGCTACGGCCAAGGGTTGCTATTGCGCCATTATGGTGCAGTTGACCGGGCCCGTGGTATTTTTGCCGAGATGCTTAAACGAGACCCCGACCATGTGAAGGCACAGCAACAATTGTTACAACTGGAGCGAGAACGATGAACAGACTTATGGCGCTTACATTTATTTCAATGATCGCGACCTGCTGCCTGCTCGAGGCGCAAAACTTCCAGCAGGTATATATCCCTGCCGCGATTGCCGATCCGCCTTGGTTGGCGGACCGCCGCGCGGCGCAGTTGGAAGCGGCGGCGCAGTATGAGGTCTATCACCAATTCTCTTTCTCCGACCAGGTTGAAAAAAGCGGTATCCGCTTTCGCCACCAGATTACCGACGAGTCGGGCAAGCACTGGCAGCCCATCCACTATGACCACGGCAATGGCGTCGCGGTTGCCGACGTGGACGGCGACGGGTGGCTCGATCTGTATTTTACCACCCAATCCGGCGGCAATCAATTGTGGCGCAACTTGCGCGACGGGACCTTTGAGGATATTACCCAGGTCGCCGGTGTCGCCGTCGCCGCTACGATCAGCGTCACCGCGTCGTTTGCCGATATTGACAACGACGGTGACCCGGATCTCTATGTCACGGTCATCCGCGACGGCAATCGCCTATTCGAAAACGATGGCACGGGAAAATTCACCGATATATCCGCCCGCTCCGGCCTCGATTATAAGGGGCATTCCTCCGGCGCCTTATTTTTTGATTACAACAACGACGGCTTGCTCGACCTGTTTTTGGCGAATGTCGGCAATTACACCACCGAAGTGGCGATTCCGGCGAAGACGTACAATGCCGATTCGCGTATGGATATCGAATACGAATATTATATCGGTCTGGAGGATGCCTTCCACGGCCACCTCAAACCCGAACGCACAGAACAGAGCGTGTTATTTAAAAATTCGGGCGATAATCGTTTTGTCGACGTATCGGCGCAAAGCCGGTTACAGGATACCAGTTGGTCTGGCGATGCGAGTGCCTTGGACGCCAACGAAGACGGTTGGCTCGACCTCTATGTGCTGAATATGCAGGGGCATGATCATTATTACGAAAATGTGCAAGGCGAATACTTCAGCGACAAAAGCCGCGAGGTCTTTCCCCGCACGCCTTGGGGGGCGATGGGGGTCAAGGTCTTTGATGGCGACAACGACGGTCGCATGGATATGATCCTCACCGATATGCACGCGGATATGAGCCAGCCCGTCGGGCCGGAGCAGGAGAAATTGAAAGCCGATGTGCAGTATGGCGAGGATTTTCTCGTGAGCGAAGGGCGCAGTATCTACGGCAATGCCTTTTACCGCAAGACGGAAAAGGGGGCTTTCGTTGAGGTATCCGATGAGGTCGGGGTGGAAAATTACTGGCCTTGGGGCTTGAGCGTCGGCGATCTCAATGCCGACGGATATGAGGATGTGTTTATCACCTCGAGTATGAATTACCCCTTTCGCTATGGGGTTAATTCTTTATTGCTAAACGAACGGGGTAAAAAATTCCTCGACAGCGAGTTTGTCTTGGGAGTCGAACCACGCCGCGGCAACCGGACCGCTAAGCCCTGGTTCGTGCTCGATTGCGCCGGAGTTGACAGCGAACACCCGCGTTGCAAGGACCAGGACGGCTCTATCGAGGTCTGGGGCGCGCTGGGTTCGCGCTCGTCGGCGATTTTAGACCTGGATGGCGATGGTGACCTCGATATTGTCACCAACGAGTTCAACGCGGCACCCCAGGTTTTGCTCAGTGACCTGAGCAAAAGAAAGCTGATCCGATTTCTCAAGATCGACTTGCAAGGGACGCAGTCCAATCGCGACGGTCTAGGTGCGATTGTGAACGTGCGGGCCGACGGGCAAAGCTATACAAAAGTCCGCGATGGCAAATCGGGTTATCTATCGCAGAGCTTGATGCCGCTTTATTTCGGTCTGGGTGATGCCACGACGGTCGAGCGAGTCGAAGTGCGTTGGCTCTCCGGCCATACGCAGACCTTGGTTGGGCCGCTTGAGACGAACAAGCTATTGGTGATCGTGGAAGAATAGGCACGACGTGTCAAGGCGCCGGCTCTTCGATGACCAGGAATTGGTTGGCGGGTATGTTTTCCAGGTATTGCAGGCGGCCCGAAGGCCACCGGATCTCGAGCAAATCGACGGTCTCGCTGAAACCCAAACCGAAATGCACGCGCGCGTCGCTGTGCGAGAGAAAGCTGCCTCCATTGGTATGTTCTATTCTTTGTTCGACGCCGCCGACGGTGACCGTGATTATCGCGCCGATGCCATCGCGGTTTGAGGCCGTGCCCAGCAAACGCAGGCTCAACCAGTGGCACTGGTTGCCGCCGTCGTTGCGCAAAAGCGCCGGAGGGCCGTCGAGGTTGCAGACCAGCAGGTCGATATCGCCGTCGTTGTCGTAGTCGCCCTTGGCACTGCCGCGGCTGACATTGGCGCGGTTTAGATCCCCGGCCGCGACTTCGGCGAAGCGATGGCCGCCGTCTGGTCCCTGATTGGCGAATAGTTGATTCGATTCGCTATAACCGGCGGGGTTGATGTGACGGATCTGAGGGTAGACGTGTCCGTTGGCGACGAAGAGGTCGAGGTCCCGGTCGTTGTCGTAGTCGAGGAAGTCGGTGCCGAAGGCCAGGCGGGGCAGGCTCGGCTCGGCGAGGCCCGCGTCGGCGCTGGCGACGGCGAAACTGCCGTCGCCCCGGTTGCGGTAGAGGGTGTTGTAATCGTCTTCGAAATGCGTAACGAAAAAGTCGGAGAAGCCGTCGGCGTCGTAGTCGCCGTAGGCGATGCCCATACCCGCTTGTGCGATGCCTTCGGCGCTGAGGGCGGCGCCGGATTCGACTGCCACGTCAGCAAAAGTGCCATTGCCTTGGTTGCGGTAGAGAAAGTTGGGTGCCGAGTCGTTGGCGACATAGAGGTCGAGGGTGCCGTCTCGGTCATAGTCGCAAAAAAGCGCGCCCAAGCCATAAGTGGGTTTGGCGCGGCCGACCCTCGCTTTGCGGGTCATATCGATGAAGGTGCCGTCGCCCTCGTTGCGATAGAGCGCGTCCTGAGCGCCGGGTAGGCCGAGCGGACCGGCAAAGACCAGTACGCCCTTCCACATGCCGCCGCGTGGCGGTGCGTTTTCAGGGGCGAAATCCAGATATTGCGCTACGTAAAAATCGAGGTCGCCGTCGTTGTCGTAGTCGCCGAAGGTGGCGCTAGTACTCCATCCGGCTAGGTCGACGCCCGCCGTCTGGCCCACTTCGGCGAAGGTGGAGTTGCCGTCGTTGCGGTAGAGGATATTGGCGCCGTAGTTGGACACGTAGAGATCTTCGTCGCCGTCGTTGTCGTAGTCGGCGACGGCCGCGCCCATGCCCCAGCCCGTATCGCCGACGCCGGCGGTCTGGGTGCGCTCTTGGAAGGTGCCGTCACCCATATTGCGGTAGAGCGCGTTGCCCGGTGGCGCGACCGAGTCGGGGTATGCCGCGAAGCGCGAGCCGTTAACCAGGTAGATATCGAGCCAGCCATCGCCGTCGTAGTCGAAGAAGGCTCCGCCGCCGCCTTTGGATTCGACGATATAGTTTTTGATATGCCCCCCCGATCGCATGTGAAAATCTAGACCGGCGGTGGTGGTCATATCGCTAAAGAGCACGGGCGAAAGGTCTGCAATTTCCTGCGGCCGGTCGGGGGGTTCGGATGTGCAGGCGGTCAACGCCAGCAGGAGAGCGCAAAGGCAATGGCGGAGATTCATGGTGCCTCGGCGCAGCGGAAGCCGATATAGGGGCCGCGTTCGATAGGGAGGACTTCGCAGCGGTTGCTGCTGCGCAGCGCGGGGCCGGGGTTGATCCACGAGCCGCCGCGCAGGACTTTGAAGTGGCCTTTGGCAGGGCCTTGCGGGTCTTGTGCAGGAGCGGTGGCGTAATAGTTGGCATCATACCAGTCGGCGCACCACTCCCAGACATTGCCGGCCAGGTCCAGCACGCCATAGGGGCTTGCGCCCGCGGGGAAAGAACCGACCGGTGCCAGCCCCGCGTAGCGGTCTTCTGCGCCCCAGAGATTGGCGCGTTTTGTGTCAAAGGTCGAACTCCAGGGCCAGAGGCGGGCATCGTCGCCGCGGGCGCTCTTCTCCCATTCGGCTTCGGTGGGTAGGCGCGCGCCCCGCCAAGTGCAGTAGGCCTGTGCGTCGTGCCAGTTGACATAGACCACGGGATGTGCGGGAATGGCCGTTGAGCCGGGGCCTTGCGGACGGCGCCAGCTGATGCCGTCTTCGGCTTCGGGGGCGTTTTCGGCTTCGGCAGCCGTCTGATAGCCGGTGTCCGCGACAAAGGCTGCGAAGTGGGCGTTGTCGACCTCGAGGCGGTCGATGGCAAAGGCACTCATCTCGACTTGGTGGCTGGGCTGTTCATCCGTGGCCCGAGGATGATTGGTGCCCATGGTGAAGGGACCGGCCGGGACTTGGACTTGGGCGGTGGCCTGCCCGATCAGCAACAAACCGCAAAGACCCGCGATAAATCGGTATTGCAGTTTGCAGAGTATTGTGCATAGGCGTGCTGGTGATTTTTTGTCCATGTTAACAACATAAAAAAAGAAGCCCGTTCGCGCAGTGCATACCTACAAATAAGCCGCTTTTAGGTTGGGTATAAATTGCGGATCAATTCGCAGGAACAGTTGGACCACATGGCTGCGGATCGAACGGACAAAGGCGTGATTGCGGCCTTGCCGCCAGCCGCCTGAGTAGGCTATATATGTGGGTGCGGTTTTGCGCGGTAAAAGGCCGCTAAAGGCTATTTTTTCGTCGCTGGAGAAACTTACGCGGCGGCCCGGTGCCAGCCTCAAATTTTGTCCTCGCCGGGGCGTAAGCGGGGCTTGGAGAGACGGTTGGTGTTTGCAGAGATGGGGAAAAGGCTCGTGTCGCTTGCGTTGCTCGCGCTGGGCGGAGTGGGTTGTGCGGGAGAACCGGTGCCTGAACTGGAGCGCGTGGATATTGCGGGTGCGGCACCGGGGTCTGTCGCTGCGATGGAGCCTGCGATGCGTTTTGTCGACATAACCCAGGAGGCGGGACTCGACTTCGTGCATATATCAGGCGGCCCGGAGCAACGCTATATTCTGGAGGCGATGGGCTCGGGATCCGCATTCTTTGATTTTGACGCGGATGGTTGGCTGGACTTTTTCGCGATCAGCGGCACCCGTTTACAGGATACGCCGGAATCGGGCAATCGCTTATGGCGCAATCTGCCGACGGCCACCGGGCAGCGGGTATTCACAGAGGTGACCGAAGAGGCCGGTTTACAACGGGTCGGCTGGGGGATGGGCGCGGCGGTCGCCGATTACGACAACGACGGCGATCTGGATCTCTATGTCACTAATTGGGGGCCGAACGCGCTATATCGCAACGAGGATGATGGTACCTTTTCGCCGGTGGTCGCGGGCGTGGAGGATCGCCATTGGGGGGCCAGCGCGGCATTCGGCGATGTGGCCGCGGACGGTTGGCAGGATCTCTATATAGCCAATTACGTAGCTTTTGACCTCGATAATCCGCCCAGCGGTGGCGAACTGTGCAGCGGCTGGAAGGGATTGACCGTCTTTTGCGGCCCGCACGGCCTCGATGGCGAGGCCGATGTGTTATATCGCAACGAGGGGGTGTCGCGGGCTAATGGGCCGCACGGCGGTTTTATTGATATGAGTGCGGCGAGCGGGATCGACCAGACGGCTTATTTGGGACTCGGGGTGCTTTTTACCGACTACGACCAGGACGGCGATGCCGATCTCTATATCGCGAACGACTCAACACCAAACCAGCTGTATCGCAACGACGGCGATTGGCGCTTGAGTGAGGTCGGCGCTTTGGCCGGGGTGGCCTATAGTGAAGAGGGGCGGGTCCAGGCCGGGATGGGAGTCGATGCGGGTGATTTTGACAACGACGGAGACGAGGATATCTTCGTCACCAATTTTTCCGACGACGTCAATACGCTCTATCAGAACCAGGGCCACGGCTCTTTTGTCGACGCGACGCATGTCGCGGGTTTGGGTGGCGCGGCGCGGACTTTACTCGGTTGGAGTACGGCGCTGGCGGATTTTGACCTGGACGGCTGGCTCGATCTCTTCGTGGTAAATGGGCATCTCTATCCACAACTCGAAGCCCATCCATTGGGGCTCAGTTATCGCCAGCGCAATCAGCTCTATTGGAACAGGGCGGGTGTATTTGCTCCGGCGGCGATCGCGGGGTTGGAAGCTGAGCGGGTGAGCCGGGGTGCCGCCTTTGGCGATTACGACAACGACGGTGACCTCGATATGGTCGTCAATAACCTCAACGACCGTCCGAGCTTATTGCGCAACGACGGCGGTAATCGCAACCATTGGCTGGGGTTGGACCTGGTCGGCGCGCAAGGGCGCGACGCGATGGGCGCTGTGGTGCGGCTCTGGGTTGGTGATCGGCAATTGCGGCGGCGGGCCAAGCGCGGCTATGGTTATCTATCGTCGAGCGACGGTCGGGTGCTTTTTGGCTTGGGCGCTGCGACTGCGGTAGAAAAGCTCGAAGTCCGTTGGCCTTCGGGGCGGATCGAGGTGGTGGAGCGGCCACAAGTCGGGCGCTACTTGCTTATGAGGGAAGGCACCGGAGCGGTCGTTGCCGATTATAATAATCCCGTATCCGTGGCGCCGTCGGTGCCTGAGCCGGTTTTGCAAAATCCGCCCGTGCCAATACCGGCCGTAGAGCCCAAGCTAGGCTGGACGCCGTCGATGTATTACGAGCGGGCCAGCGCGCTCTACGCACAGGGCCGCTATGGTGAGACGCTGGCTTTGTTGCGGCCGGTGCTGGCGCGTTATCCGCGCGAGACGCGGTTGCATTATATCGCCGGGGTCGTACTCTATTCGGGGCTGGGGCGTTATGCGGAAGCTGTCGAGGTGTTGGAGCGGGCCGTGGTGCAGGATGCCTCCGGCGTCGAGGTGATGCAACTGCTGGGGGTCATTTATCTCCACCTCGACCAGCCCGGCAAAGCCGTGGCGGTGTTGCAAGGGGCTCGGGCATTGCTGCCCGAGGACTGGCAAACGCGTTTTCGGCTCGGTTTAGCCCACAACCGCCTCGGTGCCGACACCGCGGCGATCGCAGCTTTTGAACGCGCGCGCGAATTGGCGCCCGACGAACCGATGCCGCATCTGTATTTGGCCAGGATGTACAAGCGCTTGGGCCGGGAAACGGCTGCACAGCAGGCGCTACAGCGTTTTGAAACCCTGCAACCGCTACAGCAGCAAATCGATCACTACCACCAGGCCGTCGAGGCCAATCCCGCACATCCGGCCTCCCATGCCAAACTGGGATTGGCGCTGGCCGAAGCCGGGCGACTGGCGGCGGCGGAACAGGCGCTTTCTCATTCGTTGGCCTTGGACCCGGTCGCCGAAACGCGGACCAATTTGGCCAATGTGCTATTGCGTCGGGGGGAAGTCGAGGCGGCAATGCAACTCTTCGCACAAGCCCTTGTTGATGACCCGGATCTGGCGGAAGCCCGGTATGGCTTGGGCATGGCGCATTATGCCAAGGGGGAGGCGGCACAGGCGTTGCGAGCGCTCGAAGATGCGCTGGAACTCCGGCCGGACTTTGCTAAGGCGCATATAAATATTGGCGTAGTACTCGCGCAACAGCATCGTCCGCAAGAGGCGTTGCATCACTTTCGTCGCGCGGTTGACCTGGACCCGGATGACGCGCGGGCCGGCAATAACTTCGTCGCGGGATTGGCGCGGGCCGGGCGTATTGATGAGGCGCGGCAGGTGTTCGCGCGGGCTGAGGCGCGGCAGGTGGCTCTGCCGCTGGCCCGCAAAATCCTGGTGATGGCTCTGTTGCAGGTGGCTCAAGTCCAGGCCGGGGAAGGGGCGCTATCTGTAGCCAGTCTTCGCCAGCGGCAGGCCATCGAGTTGACGCCGCCACAATTGAGAAAGCCGTTGGTCGAGCAATTGAAAATTTACGAGGCGGGATTGAAAAAATGAAAATGGTGGTGAGATCTAACTCGGCTAATCCGATCTACTGGGCTCTTTTGTCGCTAGTGACGATGGCTTGTTCGCAATCCGGGGTAGAGGATTCGTCTCCAGCGCCTGCGGAGTATCTTGTTTCGACGGCAGTTGTCAAGACACCCTTCGTGGATAAGGCGGCGGCCTTGAACTTGACGCGTATCCACACCGGCGGCGGTCCCGAGAAGCGCTATATCGTCGAAGCGAAAGGCGGTGGTGCGGCGTTGTTTGACGCCGAGGGCGATGGAGACCTCGATATCTATTGGGTCAACGGTGCACCATTGGCGACTCCGGGTCTCGGCGGGGGCAACGCGCTCTATCGCAACGACGGAGAGGTTGGTTTTGTCGATATCGCCGCGGCGGCCGGGGTGGAGGGCCATGGCTGGGGCATGGGGGCGCTGAGCGCCGACTACGACAACGACGGCGACCAGGATCTCTATATCACCTGTCTGCGAGATAATATCCTCTATCGCAATGACGGGCGGGGTCGATTCGCCGACCAGACTGAGCAGGCGGGGGTCGCGATGCCCTTATGGAGCACCGGCGCTGCGATGGGCGATGCCGATCTCGACGGGGATCTGGACTTATATGTGGCGAATTATGTCGAATTCTCCGTGGACGAAATTCGGCCTTTGGGGACCCAGTGGAAGGGCCGGGATGTTTTTATCGGTCCGTTGAGTTTACCGGCCTCCCCTGACGTATTGTACCGCAACGAGGGCGACGGGACTTTTGCGGATATGACGGGGGCGAGCGGCATCGGCCGGCACGAGCCAGGTTATGGTTTCGGGGTGCTCTTCGTTGATCTCGACGACGACGGCGACCAGGATCTCTATATCGCCAACGATTCGACGCCCAATTTCCTCTATCGCAATACGGGGGATGGCACCTTCGTCGAGGTTGGGCTGCGGGCGAATGCCGCTTTCAATGAAATGGGGCTGGCGCAAGCGGGCATGGGCGTCGCGTGGGGTGATTACGACGGCGATGGCGACGGAGATTTGTTCGTCACCAATTTCGAGGACGATTACAATACGCTTTATCGGAACGCGGGCGGCACCTTTACCGATATGAGTTTTGCCGTCGGTCTCGGACGGGTCAGCCTGCCCTATGTGGGATTCGGGGCGGTTTTCCTCGATTACGACAACGACGCCGACCAGGATCTTTTTGTCGCCAACGGCCATGTCTACCCCCAGATCGAGAGCCCTGACGGTAGCGCGAACTACCCCCAAAAGAATCATCTTTTCGCATCCGGTAGTGGGACCGGAAATGGGGGCAGCGGTCAGCCGCGGGGCGGTAGCCGGGGACTTCGACGATGATGGTCGTTTGGATCTGTTTGTCACCAATCTCAACGGCCGCCCCTCGTTGCTGTATAACAACACCGAGACGGGACACCACTGGCTCGGTGTGTATCTGCGCGGCCATACGCAGAATCGCGAGGGGGTCGGGGCCAGGGTCTTTGTGTGGAGCGAAGGGCGACGGCAAAGGCGGGACGTGCTTTGCGGCGAGAGTTTCCTCGGTAGCGGCGATCGGCGTCTGCACTTTGGTTTGGCGGCGGGCTCGGCCGACTCGCTGCACGTCTATTGGCCCGGTGGCGCGCTACAGCGGGTAAGCGATTTGCCTGTGGACAATGAACTTGATTTGGACTTTGATTTGGGTCTGGATCTGGGTCTGGTTCTGGATCTCGATCTGGGTC
>LWDU01036241.1_pt1 | contig 14615 bp, 5 predicted proteins | sample 727161 | NCBI WGS metagenome assembly LWDU01 (sample SAMN04566230, study PRJNA314399) | hydrothermal vent metagenome | isolation source: deep sea hydrothermal plume seawater | place: Mexico: Gulf of California, Guaymas Basin | collected 2004-07-11 | reverse complement strand
CATGTCGGCCTTATAGCCGAGTTTGTGGTTAGCCTCGACCGTGTCCAGGCCTGTGTCCTGCAGTTTGTAGGCTTTCAGTTTCGCCAGCAGGCCGATTCCCCGGCCTTCCTGCGGCAGATAGACGACCGCACCGGCGCCTTCTTTGTAGATCATCTGCATGGCCATATGCAGCTGGTCACCGCAGTCGCAGCGCAGCGAATTCAGGACGTCGCCCGTGAAGCAGGACGAATGCATTCGCACCAATGGTGCATCCACTTTTGTCAGATCCCCCCAGACGATCGCCATTGGCTCCTGGTCTTCGTGCGTGACCTGATAAGCGATCACTTGCGGCGTACCACAATCACGCATCGGAATACTCACTTCGACCACCCGAGTGATCAGTTGTTCCCGTATGCGACGGTATTTGATCAACTCCTCAATTGTGATGATGGGAATGTCGTGTTGCGCCGATATCGCATCCAGTTCGGCGAGGTCAGCCATGCCGTGGCCGCCCTGACTGCAGATTTCGATAATCGCCCCAACCGAACGAAGCCCAGCCAGCCGCATCAGGTCCACGGTCGCTTCCGTGTGACCGGCTCGACGCAGCACACCGCCGTCCATCGCCATCAGTGGAGACAGGTGACCGGGACGCACAAAATCATCCGGTCCGGCCTTCGGATTGGCAAGTTCCTTGATCGTCCGGGCTCGGTTTTCGGCACTGACGCCTGTGCCGGCTTTCAGGTGGTCGATGGTTGTCAGGAATGCCGTTTTATGCGGAGCCGTATTGTAGGAATCGCCGATGACCGGCTTGAGTCGCAGGCGGTCCGCTTCGTCTGCGGACATGGGCACGCACATCGTGCCGCGACCGACCCGCAGCATGAAGTCGACCTGTTCTGCAGTGATGGATTCCGCGGCGCAGATGAAGTCTCCTTCATTCTCGCGGTCTTCATCGTCCACCACGATGATCATTTTACCCTGTTTGAGCGTGGACAGAGCATTTTCGATGGCTTCAAACGGCACGGGAACACCATTTCTGACATGAGTAATGGAAATTGGCAGTGTAAAACCACCGGTGGTTGGAGCTTTCAGACCCAATACCGGGGCCGGAGGCTCCAGCCGTGAGGAGATCTGAAACTCGGCAACAAACCTGAAAATTGGCCCGACCAGTGACCGGACCTCAGGAGATTCATTCTACGGGTGACCGGTCAATCGACAACACGGCACTGCCTGTGAGAGAAAAAGCGTGCAGATTCGCCCGGAAAGTCAACGGCAATTAACGCGTCAGTTCCTTAGTTTCGCAGCCATCAATAGATCGGCCATGCTGTGTCTTGACTCTCATCGCTCAGCAAATACCCTAATCAGGTTGCAGAACTCATTGTTCTGTCCCACCAGGTTCTCCCTGACCCTCCCCTCCATGCGGCATGATGCCGTGCTCACCATCTGGAGATCAATTCATGATGAAGATCTGCTTCGTCTTTTCCGTTGTGGCCTGCGCACTTAGTGCGTCGGGAGCTGACGCCGATACACCGTTGCGGATCGGGCCTGTCGACGATAGCGGCATTGTTCAGATTCGCAGTCGTGATACTCGACAGCAGTTGTTCGTCACGCACTCCGCCGATACCAGTGAAGTCGATGTGACTCGCACGGCAACGTTTTCCGTTCAACCGGACGGTATTCTGCAGGTTGATGGTACCGGACTGGTGACTCCGCTGGCTGATGGAACCGCCGTCATCAAAGCCCAACAGGGTGATCACGCTGTCGAGCTGAAGGTTGTTGTGAGCGGATTTGAAAACCCGTTGCCGATCAACTTCCGTAACCAGGTGGTCCCGGTGTTTACCAAGCTGGGCTGCAACAGCGGCGGCTGTCATGGAAAATCCGGCGGCCAGAATGGCTTCAAACTTTCGCTGTTGGGGTTCTATCCCGAAGACGATTTCGAGTTCCTTCGCAAAGAATCTCGTGGTCGACGCATCTTTCCTGGGGCTCCGTCGGAAAGTCTGTTGCTGACAAAAGCCACCGGGCGTTCACCACACGGAGGCGGCAAACGAATGGGGCTGGACAGCTACGAATACCGTGTGCTGGTCGGCTGGATCGAACAGGGGATGCCGTACGGAAAAACTGAAGATCCCTATGTTACAGCAATCCAGTGCTATCCCGAAGCGCGGGTGATGCCGCAGAGCAGTGATCAGCAGATCAGCGTTATTGCCACATACAGCGACAGCACGACCGAAGACGTGACTCGGATGGCTCTGTACGAACCCAACGACGCCGAAATGGCCGAATGCAGCGAAACAGGTCTGGTCACGACTCTCGATCTGTCCGGCGAAGTCGCAATCATGGCTCGCTATCAGGGACAGGTCAGTACTTTTCGCGCGACCATTCCGCTGGGTGCGGATACATCCGGCATGCCGGAAGCCACCAATCTTGTGGACACGGCGGTGTTCAACAAACTGCGTCTGCTGGGTATTCCGCCGGCCGAACAAAGTGACGATGCAACGTTTCTGCGCCGCGTGTCGCTGGACATCGCGGGAGCTCTTCCATCCGATGCCAAGGTGCGAGCATTCCTGGCCAGCGATGATCCGGGAAAACGCGACAAGCTGATCGACGAATTGCTGAACAGCACGGAATACGCCGACAACTTTGCCAACAAGTGGAACTTCATCCTGCGTAACAAAAAGTCGAAAGGCGAGGACGCCGCCGGCACGCACCTGTTTCACCAATGGATCTGGGACAACATCTACGAAAACAAACCGTACGACCGATTCGTTCGGGAAATCATCACGGCATCGGGCGAACCACTGATGAATCCGGCCGTGACCTGGTACCGCGAAGTCGATCAGGTGGAAGAACAGGTCGAGGACACAGCCCAGCTGTTCCTGGGGATTCGCATCCAGTGTGCTCGCTGTCATCACCACCCCTTCGAAAAGTGGAGCCAGAACGACTATTACAGCTTGGCGGCGTTCTATAAACGTGTCGGCAAGAAGGCGATTCCTGGCGTTGCCGGAGGCTTCCGCGATCGCCAGATCTTCCACAACGAAGGTGTAGCCACCGCCAGCAATCCACGTTCCGGTGCGGCCTTAAAGCCGGCTGGCCTTGGAAGCGCGCCGCTGGAGATTTCCGCGGAACAGGATCCACGAGTACAGCTGGCGGACTGGATGAGCGATCCGAAGAACCCATTCTTCGCGAAGTCACTGGTGAACCGCTACTGGAAACACTTCTTTAATCGCGGCATCGTCGAACCGGAAGATGACATGCGGGAAACGAATCCGCCGTCGAATCCGGAGCTGCTGAATGGTCTCGCCAAACACTTCATCGAATCGGGATTCGACCTGAAGGAACTTGTGCGCACAATCTGTCGTTCGAAAACGTACCAGCTGAGTTCGTTGCCGAACGAATACAATGCCAGCGACAAGCAGAATTTCAGCCGTTACTATCCTCGCCGGCTGAGTGCCGAGGCTCTGTACGACGGATTCCACAAGGTGACGATGACGTCGGAAAAATTCGGTGGAATGCCGGCCGGAACCCATGCTCTGCAACTGGTGGATTCGTCCAACGGGCCTTACTTCCTGAAGGTATTCGGCATGCCTCAGGGCGACACCGCCTGTGAATGCGAACGCAGCCAGGACGCCAACCTTGCCCAAAGTCTGCACCTGCTGAACAGCAAAGAGATTCAGGACAAAATTTCAAAGAACGAAGCTCGAGCCGCGAAGCTGGCGGCGGATACGGAACGCAGTAATGAAGACCGCATGACGGAACTTTACCAGGTGGTCTTCGCTCGCAATCCACGACCGGACGAAATGGAAGTCGCCATCAATTACATTGGTCGCCACAAAGAAAATCCTCGGATCGCGTACGAAGATATTCTCTGGGCTCTGATTAACACGAAAGAATTTCTGTTTAATCATTAATCGCGGGCCTGGGGGCGGGTTGCACGGTTTCGTCCTGAATTGATTTCGGGGCGGTCTGCGTTTGCGTCGGGTTCAGACGTAACCGGCAGTCAGTCTGAGAGCGAGGTCAGCAGCCCCGCGCATCGCACGGTATTGTTTGGCCGAGTGCCCAACGAGCCGCCCGGCATCCCGGAACGCGGGGCGTTGCCCACGCGGTTAAACAAAATAGAAAACGATCAGCAGTCAGCTTCCACGACACAACTTTCTACCCCTTCCCTCCTCCCTCCCCCCGAAACGCCATGAAACAATTTCTGCTCTTCGGCCTTTCCCTGGTCCTCGCCGCAACCGCCCACGCTCAGCTGCCGCAGATCCGGATCACCGGTGTGTTTCCGCCGGGAGCTCAGCAAGGCACGAGTCTGGACGTCACCGTCACCGCTGGCACTGATCTGGACGAAGCCAGTGAACTGGTCACCAGTCACCCAGGCATCAAGGCTGCGCCCAAGCTCGATGGCAATGGCAAGCCGGTCGCCAATCAGTTTACCCTGTCCGTCGATCCTGCTCTGGCGGCCGGACTGTACGACATTCGGCTGCGAGGCCTGTTCGGCGTCAGCAATCCACGTATTTTTCGCGTGGACACAATCCCCGAAATTCAGGAAGCGGAACCCAACAACACAAACGAACAGGCGCAGGAAGTGAGCCTGAACACCATCGTGAATGCTCGATCCAACAGCGCTGCGGACGTCGACACGTTCAAGGTCGCTGCAAAGGCCAATCAAACGATCGTTTTTCGTTCCGAAGCCGCAGTACTGGATTCGCTGATGCAGCCGGTGCTGGAACTGTTCGATGCCGCAGGTCGCCGAGTTGCCCAGTCGCGACGACGCAAGAAGCAGGAAGCCGTCATCATTTACACCAGTCCCATCGAGCAGACTCTGCTGCTGAAGATCCACGATACCGTCTACGCTGGCAGCAACGATTACGGTTATCGTCTGAGCGTCGATTCGCGATCGGTCGTCGACTTTGCCCGACCGCAGGTCGTGCAGGCCAACGTCGACTCCACGGTAACAATCTTTGGTCGCCACCTGGTGGATGGCCAGCCGACCGACATGAAACTTGACGGCGTTCCGCTGCTGAAGAAAGACGTGACCCTGAAGTTCACCGCGCCGGAGGAACAAACTGTCGGTACGGACTCATCCGCTGCCTCCATCGACACAGCTATCTACGCAGGCTTTGACGGTAATCTGCTGCAGTTTGCCGTTCGCAACGAAGCCGTGGCCGCTGTCGTCGAAACGGAAGACGCCAACGCCTCGCAGGTGCTGTCGCTGCCTGCCGATGTTGCCGGCAGTTTTGCCACGGAACTTGACCAAGACATCTTTCGCTTTGATGCAAAGAAGGGTGAACCATGGCAGATCGACGTCCTGGCTCACCGACTTGGCAGCGGCGCAGATCCGCTGTTGATTGTTGAGCAGGTTGTCAAAGCTGCCGACGGTGCAGAAACATTGAAGCGGCTGGCTCGAGTCGACGTAAGCAAACAGAATCCCGGCGGAGCGAATCTGCCCACGTTGACCAACGATCCGTCGTTCCTGCTGACCGCACCCGCGGACGGGCAGTATCAGATCCGACTGAAGGATCGATTCGCCGCGTCGCGTGGCGGCCCGGACCTCACGTACACACTGTCGATTCGCAAACCGATACCCGATTTCCATGTGGTCGTTTTTGACTCCTTCGCCTCCGCAGATGGCAAAGCGCCGCCCAGCACCGGAGCGATCAGCATTCGCAAGGGCGGCACATATCAGGTGCCCGTCTATGTTTATCGGACTGGTGGACACAGTGCCGAGATTCAACTGCGAGTCGAAGGACTGCCGAAGGGTATCTCTGCCGCAGAAACAACCATTCGGGCCGGGGCCACTTCAACTCTGCTGGTCTTCGCCACAACTGCAGACGTTGGCGAAATCGTTGCGCCGGTCCGCATCATCGGTACGTCGGCCAGTGGTGATCAGAAGACGGAACACGCGGCAAAAATTGCCACTCTCGTTCACGCCGGAGTCAACGGGCTGCCGCGGACGGGCCGGGTTTCCAGGTCGCTGCTGGTCAGCGTGATGAAGGACGAAGCACCATTCCACATTCAGCCGGGGCTGGTGACGGCGGATATGACGCAGGATCAGCAATTGCTCATTCCTTTGAAACTGACTCGTCGAGCCGGCTTTGACGCCAAGGTTGACATCGCTTTTGCTGGTCAGCCTAAGAATGTTGACGTGCCGAAGGTCGCGATTGAAAAAGGCAAGGACTCTGCTGTGGCTCGCTTTTTCTTTAAGGAAAACGCTGCTGTCGGTCAGGCTACGCTGCTGATGTATACGACCGCGGCTGTGCCTTACAGCCGCAATCCGTGGCAGGTGGAACGAGCGAAGGTGAAAGTAACCCAGGCCACTGAGAAGCTGGCGGCCGAGCAAAAAGTGCTGACCGATTCGAAGGCCGCCGCTGACGCCGGGGCCAAAAAGATCACCGAACTGGCAGCCGCCCTGAAGACGTACGGCGAACAGTTGAAGGTCGAGCAAGCTGCGCAGACAAAGGCACAGGCGGATCTTAAGGCCGCCGTGGCCGGGAAGACCGAAGCCACAAAGCAACTTCTCGCGCTGCAGGAAACACTTAGCGCCGCTGCGGCGAGTAAGCCGTCGGCAGGCAAGGAATTGGACGTCGCCATCAAAGCCGTGCAGGACGCAGCGGCGGCCGTCAATAAGGCTGCAAAGCCGGTGGTGGCACTGGTCGCGAAGATCAACGCCGTCAACGGACAAATTGCTCAGAAACAAAAGCTCGTTGCTGCAAAGAACAAACAGATTGCAGACGCACAGTCCCAAATGACCGCCCAGCAACAGGTTGTCGAGAAGGCCAAAGCTGCCGTGACTTCCGCCGAGAAGAATCTGAAGGCTCGCGAAGCGGAGAAGAAGGCGGCTGACGAAGCGGAAAAAAAGGCAGCGGCTGCCGCCAAGCCAAAAAACATTAACGTCCGCACCATCGCGATACCTGTGCGTCTGACCGTGCACGCAACTCCCGGCAAGATTGCCGCTGCCGTTCCCGACAAGGGAGCGATCAAGAAAGGCTCCTCCGTCGAAGTGAAAGTGACTTTGACGCGGAAAAATAAATTTTCCGGGCCCGTGAAAGTGGCTTTGGTGTTGCCGGAAGGCACAACAGGTGTGACTTCCAATACCGTCGACATTCCCGCCGACAAAACGGAAGCCACGCTTTCTCTTTCCGCCGCTGCGGATGCTGCTCCGGCAGACATCGCCAACGCGGTTATTCGAGCGACCGCTGCCGATTTCAATGGCCGCATCGCCCACTTTGACGCCCCCATCGCCTTGAAGGTGACCGAATAATGAAACAACATATCAGATCCGCTGTCGTCACCATTTCCACGTTTGGGCTGCGACCGAATGTCCCTGAGGCTGTGCTTCGTTCGTTAAAGCTGTTGTCGTGTCAACAAAAACGGCGTCTGGCGTTGTGTGCCATTGTGGCCACGCTGGCGGCGGCGACGTCTGTCCACGCTGACGAAGAAGAGAAGTCGATTACACCAGAAGACGTCCAGCTCGGTCGCCCGGTAGAGTTCGAACGCGACATCTATCCTATTCTGCAGGCCAGTTGCATCGCCTGTCACAACAAGGTCAAGACCGAAAGTGAACTAAGCCTGGAGAATGCCGCGGCCATCATGAAAGGTGGCTCCGCCGGCCCGTCGATCGTTCCCGGAAAACCGGAAGAAAGTTATCTGTATCAGGTGGCCGCTCGAATAGAAGAGCCACAAATGCCACCATGGCCCAATGAAGTTCAGGCAAAGAAACTGACGCCGAAGCAGGTTGGCCTGCTGAAACAGTGGATTCTTGAAGGGGCCAAAGCCGGTGCTGCAGCGTCCGCCGCCAATATGCAGTGGCAGGCAATTAACTCGCAGTTGACAGCCATCTATTCGGTCGACGCCGATCCGTTCGGTCGTTTTGTGGCGGCTGGTCGAGCTGGCACGGTCAGTATCTATGACCTGCTGGCCCAGGACGATGTTGCCTCACTGATTGATCCAGCGTTGGTCAATGATAAGTCTCCTTCGCAGACGGCACACCGGGATTATGTTCACGCCATCGCCTTCCATCCCGAAGGTCAGATCCTGGCAACTTCCGGGTTTCAGGTCGTGAAGTTGTGGAACCGCGACATCGACAGCACCATCGCGCCGATTGCTCTGCCGAATACGACCGTCAAAACAGTGACCAGTGCGGACACGACTCTGGCGGCGGTTCATCAGGCCGACGGTGTTGTGCGTGTGGTTGATCTCAGCACAAACGCTGTTGTCAACGAAATCCCCGGCAACGATCCGGCAGCCACCACTCTGCTGGGCGTTAACGGTCCGGAAAATCAATGGATTTCTATTGGCAGCGCCGACGGCATTGTCAAACTTGTCAATCGTGCAGACGGAGCGGTCGCTGCCGCAAGCGAAGCTCTGGGTGCGAAAGCCCTTGAAGCGGTGTTCATTGCAGCTGGCAGCAAACTGGTTGTGTTACAGGAGGACGGATCACTTCGCCCACTGACATTTGACGCTGCCGCAAAAACGCTCGTTGCAGCGGAACCTGTCAAATCCGATAAAGGTGCAATTCGTCAGATATCTCTGGCCAGTGCAACACTGTTGTGCCGCATCGAAGGTCAGGCCGTGGAATTGCGGAAAACCGATTCGCTGAAACCTGCGATCAACATTTCAAGCGGCACAGCCCTGAGTCATGCTGCCATTTCCACGGATGGTACGCGAGTCGTGACGGTCACGATCGACGGCAAGCCGGAACTCTGGAATGCCGCGGACGGCAAACTTCTGGCAACCCTGAATACTGATCTGCTGACCGCACGAACATTGGTACATCGTACTGCAGACAAGACTGTTCGTGATGCACGAGTGACCGTCGTCAAAGCTCAGATCACTGAAGACGAAAAACGAGTTACCGAACAGAAAGCCTCTCTGACGAAAGCGGAAGAAGAACTCAAGAAAGCAACGACCGCCGTCGCTGAAGCAAAGAAGAAGTTCGACGAGACCGTCCCCAAAACAGCAGCTGCAAAGAAGGCCAGCGAAGAAAAACCCGAAGACGCAGCTCTGAAGAAAGCACTGGAAGCGGCTCAGAAGGCTGAGCAAACGGCCAAAGACGGCGTCACGACCGCCGACAATGCTTTGAAGTCCGCCAACAAGGGCAAACAATTGTCTGAACAGGCCATCAAGCGAGCCGAGGCCCGGGTGGCGGAACGCAAACAGTTGCTTGCTGCCGTTGAGCAGGAAGCAAAGACGTCGACCGAATCTCAGGTTGCATCTGATGCTGCGGCGAAGCAAACGATCACCAGCCAGTTTGCCGGCTTTGCCGGAACGTCCTTCGTCGCAACTGTCGACAACGCCGGTACCGCCCGTCTGTGGAAGACCAGCGATGGAGCTGCAGTCGACGTATTTCCTGGGGCTCTGTCCGAAGCGGCGAAGCCCGTCTACGTGGCAGGCGGAGTCAAAGGTCTGCTGTTGCAACAGGCCGACGGACAGCTCGCACGCGTGAATGCCTTTCCACAGTGGAAGCTGAAACAGATTCTCGGACCACAGGCTGAAGGCCAGCCGTCAGCTTTCGTCGATCGAGTTTTGGCACTGGCTTTCTCACCAGACGGGACCACTCTGGCTGTCGGCGGCGGCGAAGCGTCCCGCAGTGGCGAGCTTACTCTATGGAACGTTGCGGACGGCAAGCTCGTGCGAACGTTTGAAGACGCACACAGCGATACGGTTTACGGCGTGGACTTTTCTGCAGATGGAAAACTTCTGGCGTCGGCCGCAGCCGATAAATTTGTCAAGGTCTTCGATCTTTCCACCGGTAAACACGTTCGATCCTATGAAGGCCACACTCACCACGTCATGGACGTCAGTTGGAAAGGCGACCGGACGGCTTTGATCAGTGCCGGTGCCGACAATGCCATCAAAGTCTGGAATGCGGAAACCGGTGAACAGTCTCGGACCATTACGACTTACAAGAAGCAGGTCACGTCTTTGTCATTTATCGGCATGGAAGACGAATTCATCAGTTGCAGCGGCGACAAGCGAGTCTTCCGTCACAGAGCCAGTAACGGCGGCACCGTTCGTGAATTCAAAGGCTGCCCGGACTACGTTTACTGTTCGGCCACAACGGCCGACGGCGCCATCGTGGCCGCAGGCTGTGAAGATGGCGTGCTGCGAGTCTGGAACGGCAAGGACGCCAAAGAAATTGCCAGCTTTGCGCCAGTGGCGAATTGATCGCGATATCGTTCCACGCTGCTCGAGGAGCAATGTAATTTTCCTATTTGAGCGCCTGCTGGCTTGCCCTGAGCCATGGATATCTACACAAATCCGAAGATTGCGATCGAAGCATCTGCAAGCAGTGCGGTTCATGTGTTTACTCCCGGTTGCGGGAGAGTCGGGCTATCAGGTCCGGAGAGGGGCTGCTCTAACGGCAACCATACATTCGCACCTCGACGTTCAATGCCCCTCCCCGCTCGTTCCTCGCGACCCTCCCGTAAAGACGGGAGGGTAAAGATGTGTAGATGCCGATGTCCCGATCCAGCGTTGCGCTGGTCGACGTGCCGTTGATTTGGGATAAATGGAGGAGCGGCACTGCCCGCGCCGTACGAAGCCGTGTGCATGTTTTTCGCGCTTCATCCGGGTTGAACCGCCTTCCGACCAGGTGTCCTGCTTGTTTTACAGTCGCTACACTGGGGCACGTTTCTGCCAATAAACGGCGTTCTCCGGCGAACAACCGTCACGTCGAGTGCGTCCCGCCAGAAGATGTTTCGCCAGCCTGCCGTCTAAAGTACAAGACACTCTTCCGGAACAGAGAGTTTCGGTCATCCTTCGTCGCAGCGGTTTGTTAGTTTGTCCATGGTAGTTGTTCCTGATGAAACATCGTCATGTCATCATTGGAGTTTTGTTCTGGGCCGCTGCGGCTTGCTGCAGTTGGTACGTTCTGCGAACGGAATTGACCGCTCAGTCCAGTGATGTGTCACAGCTTTCGTCGGGGGTGACCCGGTGGCTGAGTGGGCAGTACCGTCATTCGCAGGCCGCCTGCGATTACAGTCTGATGATCGCTGTCGGTGACCCGGTGTTTCTGCAGTCAGAGAACGGGACATGGCGGCAGGTTGGTCTCGCGACGAATATTAACGGACAATTCAACCGCGACCCTGTCGCAAGCAAAACGACCGAAGTGCTGATCTACGAAGATGCGGTCGCGGCCTGCGGCGATCGTTTTCAGTTGCAGTATCACACGACGCCAATGTCACTGGACCGGGTTGTCATGACGATGATTCCTGTCGAACGGCAGAAGGAGATCACGCGGTTGATTGCCAACGAATGGCAGGCTCACCAGGAGGAAATCATGGGCCGGTTGCGGCCCGTGATGAAGGAAGGGCTGCGCAGGGGCATGAAAGCCGTCGAGGCCGAGCTGCCGCAGATTCTCAGAGACCACCGCGAGCAATTTCGGAAATTGGGTGATCGTTACGAAACGGAGATTCTGAAGGCCGAAGTCCTGCCTCTGGTTCGCGATGAGATTCTGCCGATCATTGAGGACGAGGCACTGCCGGTGGCCGAAGAAGTTGGCCGAGCACTTTGGAAGCGAGTGTCACTGCTGTCGTTTACGTACAGCTTTCTGTACGACAAATCTCCGCTGCCGAAACGTGATGCGTTGCGAGCGGAGTTCCAACGCTTCATTGACGAAGTGGCGTTGCCCGAACTCCGATCACGCAGCGATCAGTTTCTTCAGGTCACCGAAGACATTGTCAAACGGTCCATGGAAAACCCGAGGGTCAAAGACGCTCTGAAACGCAACCTGCGGCGGGTGGCGGAGGATCCGGAGTTTCACGAATTGATCAAGGCCATCCTCCGGGAGGCTATTGTTGACAACCAGACACTGCGGCTGGAAATCGAAGCGTATCGGAAAGATCAGGAAACGCGAGCAGCGCTGGGTCTTGCCGGAGAGCGACTTGAACCGGTCGTTCGGGAGATCGGTGATCTGATCTTCGGCACTCCGGAATCGGGAATCACTCCTGAGTTTTCCCGCATTCTGCGATCTCAGATTCTGAAGAAGGATCGTCGCTGGTTCGTGATGGTGCCGATAGAACATGACGTTGTTCCCGGCGAACCGATTGAGATGGTCTATGCAGAGACGCCGATGATCTATCCGATGGGTTTCGGTGGCCACGACCAGAGTCCTTTAACGCCGCCTCGTTGAAGGATTAAACGATGGAGCAACCGCAGCCGAACACACCACCGCCCGCTACGTCGAAACGGGCGTCCGATGAGAATTCGCAGCAATCGCCGTCTGCAGGAACGGAGATTATTCTGAGTGACTTCTCGCTGTCTGCCGGTGGAAAGCCGCTGCTCGACAATACGTCTGTGCAATTTCCGGCCGGCGAACTCACGCTGATCCTTGGCTGTAGTGGCGTCGGCAAATCGTTGCTGCTTCGTATCCTTGCCGGATTGATTGATCGCGAACACGCAGCGATCAGGTATTCGGGCGAAATACGTTTTCAGACGAATGGTGAATCCGGTGAATTTCGGGATCATCGGAATCACCCGGTAGCCGTCGTCTTTCAGAGCTTCGCCCTGTTTGACGAACTTTCCCCCGCGGAGAACATCGAAATCGCCATCGAACATTCTTCGCAGGCGGCGGCAGTCGCTTCGTCGAATCAAACGGCCCGGGAACTGTTGAAGGAACTGGCGGTTCCTGGTGATCGTCCGACTTCCGTACTCAGCGGCGGACAACAGCAGCGTCTGGCTATCGCCCGAGCGCTGGGGATGGACACGGACGTTGTTCTGTATGACGAGCCGACGTCCGGACTTGATACCAACACTGCCACTCAGGTGGCAGAACTTATTCGTAAAACGCAGACTCGTTTTGGGCGAACGTCGATCATCGTGACTCACGACTATGCCACGTTGGTGGACGTCGCGGATCACGTGGTTGTGTTGAATCACCACAACCGCAGCCTGCAGACGTTGCCGCGCAAAGACTGGGGGCGGCTGTCGGAGATTCTGGGGGTTCCTCCGGAGGCAGATGACGCAGCGCACGCGGATTTGCCGTTGCTGCAGCGAATGATCGTTCCCATTCGGAATGCCTTCGCCGCATCAGGTGAGTTTTTGGAGCAGTTTCTTCTGCTACCGATCGCTCTGCTGCCGCGCTGGCGAAGTCTTCGCTGGGGCGCCCGCCTGACCTGGCACTATCTGAATCTTGTGGCCGGCCTGTCGGCCTGCGTTTATATCTCGATTGCCGGCATGATCATCGGCTTTGTGGCACAGGACTTTATCTTTCGCTATCTGCCGTTCCGGCAATACACAGAACCATTGCTGATTGAAAATCTGCTGCACGCGACTGGGTTTTCTTTGTACCGCTTTCTGGTGCCGATTCTGTGCACGATTCTGATTGCGGCCCGGTCCGGCGCGGCTGTTGCGGCCGACGTTGGCAGCAAGGTTTATGGTAATCAGCTGGACGCGATGAAGACCATCGGCATGGATCCGTTGCGATCCGTGCGGACGCCGATCCTGTACGCATTTCTGGTCGGCACGCCGTTGCTGACGTTTTTAAGCTACGGGGTTGCCAGCATCACCAGTTCGGTCGCCTTTCTTTCGACTCATGCTACCGAAGGCATCGCCTTCTGGGACGCTCATTTTCATCGCGAACTGCGACTACCTGCAGCTGTTTTTCACAAGGGCACCGGCTGGCTGGTGGCGAAACTTCTGACCTGTGCCGTGGGTATTGCCATGATCTCCTGGAAGTGCGGGGCTGCTCCGAAACAATCTGCCCACGACATCAGTCGAGGCGTCACACAGACGATTCTGTGGTCGACGCTGTTTACACTGATGGTGCATTTCGTGTTCTCATTATTAGAATTCAAAGCCCCGCAGTAGTGCCTGGTTGGGTTGCATTAGAGCATTTTACTTTTTGTCGTAGTGGAAGCCGCCAAGGCTTTCGACCTGTCACTGCCGAAATTCCTGACGAATTCCGCTACAGAACGACCGCGTGATTTTGCAACCGCTGTAATGAATCGTTGTTTAGAACAGTAGGGTGCGTGCAAGCACGCACCCTACTCAGCTCGGACCAGCGCGTCTGTGGAAGCGTGTCGATTCACAGCGGCCGTGGTGCCTGGCGGTGTCTCAGCGCTCTGTGTTTCCGGTTGCTGGAACCATGTCGCTATCAGTACACTGCCGCGACTGTCTGGGGAGCTCTACACTCGGGGCTCATCTGAAGACATCGCACGGCTTTGCTGGCATCTGTGTCATGAACGGCGAGTGCGGATCGACAGTTTCCGAGCGGTAGCTCGTACAGACCGTCGAAGACGGTGTGATGACAGGCAGGAGGCCAACAGATGAAAAAGGTTTTTGGGATTCTGATGTTTGCCGGCGCCATTGGACTGGGAGCACTCGCTGATCGTTGGGTGTTGTCGCCCCAGGGCTCTTCCACGCCCGTCGATTCGCGTTCCTTCACGGACGCCGATTTCGTGGACGCTGCCACTCCGAGTGTTGCTGTGCTGCGTGATGACGTCGACGACGGTGTTTCGCTGGCCTCATTTGAAGAGTTCGCCGAGACCCGGCAGCCTGCGGCATCCGAAAATGCCGCCCATGTGCGTCCGTCCCGAAAGGTATCGCGGGACCAGGTGCGGACGTTGATTGAAGAACGTTTTCCGGGTTTGTCCCATGAAGCTGTGGCCGGCTGGACAGACGCTTACGAAGACGTTCCTCTGAAC
>LWDU01037802.1_pt1 | contig 14620 bp, 12 predicted proteins | sample 727161 | NCBI WGS metagenome assembly LWDU01 (sample SAMN04566230, study PRJNA314399) | hydrothermal vent metagenome | isolation source: deep sea hydrothermal plume seawater | place: Mexico: Gulf of California, Guaymas Basin | collected 2004-07-11 | reverse complement strand
TACGACAACCCCCGCGCAGAGCGCCCGTCCGTCTGGGATCGGTTCCTGGAGTGGGTCTTCCAGAACACACTGGCTCCCATCGGGGAGAGCCTCGGGCCGGGGGGCATGCGCGTGCTCCTCATCGGGCTGGCGGCGCTGCTGCTCGGGTGGGCGCTGACGTGGATGCTCCGGATCGGCGGCGGCTCCCCCTTCGCGAAGCGCGACGTGGCGAAACCGGCCCACCCGCTCCTCGACGTGGAAGAGATCGCCGACGTGGACCTTCGCGCTCACCACCGCGAGGCCCTCGCGCGCGGCGACTTCCGCGAGGCCGTCCGCTACCGCTACCTGCTGGTGCTCCAGACCCTGGACGCTCAGGGCGCGATCCGCTGGAGCCGCCACAAGACCAACCGCGAGTACGTCCGCGAGATGCGGAGCGCCACGAGCCGCGAGCAGGCCGAAGCGTTCCACGAGGCCACCCGCGTGTTCGACTGGGTGTGGTACGGCCGACGCCCCGTGGACCGCGACCGCTACGACCGGCTGGCGCCGCTCTTCACCGCGCTCGACCGCCAGCGCCAGCCCGCCGCGACCGCATGAGAAGCCGCGGCCTGTACTGGTTCCTCTTCGCCATGGCGGCCGCGCTGGCGCTGCTCCTCCTCTCGCAGGAGGCGCCGATGGACACGCGCGTCCGGCTCGAACGCGAAGGCTCCAACCCGTTCGACGCCGAGGTCTTCTACGCGATGCTCCCCAGTCTGGTGGAGAGCGAGGTCACGCCCGTTGGGCGCCCCGCCTACGACCACCTGGCAGATTCCACATGGACGGGCACGACGTACCTGTTCCTGACCCGCACGTTCGCCCCGGGCGAGGCCGAGACCGAACGGCTGCTCGCCTACGCCGCGCGAGGCAACACCGTGTTCGTCGCCGCGCACGGCATGGACGGGCCGTTCTTCGAGGCGTTGGGCACGCCGGACACCACGGACCACCCGCTCGGCACGGGCTGGACGTTCGACTGGTACGATAACGGCGCGATGGCACGGCTGGACACCCTCCGCCTCGTCTCTCCCGGCGTGGCCGGCGGGTACGGGTTCCCGGTCGGGGTGGACCTCGCGGAGATCAGCGGGATCGACCCCTCGCGCTCCGAGATCCTCGGCGTGACGGAGGACGGAGAGTATGTCACCCTGCTGAGGATCCGCGTGGGCGAGGGGCAGGTCGTGCTGAGTTCGGCGCCCCTCGCCTTCTCCAACGCCGCGCTCGTCGGGCTGGGGGACGGGCCGGCGTACGCCGCAGGCGTGATGGCGTCCGTCCCGCGCCAGCCGCTGTTCTGGGACGACTACCGCAAGCCGTACCGCCAGCAAGCGCAGACGCCGCTCCGCTACGTGCTCACCGCGCCCGGGCTCAAAGGCGCGTACTGGATGCTCCTCGCGCTCGGCCTGCTCTTCCTCTTCTTCCGAGGCCGGCGCTGGCAGCGCGCCGTCCCCGCCCACGCGCCGCCCCCGAACGCCCAGCGCGAGTTCGCCGAGACCGTCGGGCGGCTGCACTTCGCGCACGGCGACACCGCCCGGCTGGCGGAGCGCACGCGGCGGCTCTTCCTGGACCAGCTCCGGACGCGCCTCCGCATGATGGACCCCGACTTCTCCGAGGACTCGGCGCGGCGGGCGGCCCGCCGCGCGGGCGTGCCCGAGGAAGAGGGCATCGCGCTGTTCGCGCGTATGCGGCGCCTCCGGCGCTCCTCACAGCCCGCCCCCGCAGACCTCGTGGACCTCGACGCCCGCACCGACCGTTTCTTCCGCCACCTCGACGCCGAGACGAACCGCCAGCGCGCGGCCGGCCCTGTGGCGCCCACCTCCTGACCTCCGCTCCGTGGAACCGACGCCTCCCTCCGCCGACGCCCCGAACACGTCCGACCCCGACCTCTACACCAGCCACCTGGAACTGGGCTCCGTGCGCACGGCCGTAGACGCCCTTCGCGAGGAGATCGGCCGGCTCGTCGTGGGCCAGGCCGCCATGATCGACGAGTTGATCGCCTGCCTCCTCGCGGGGGGGCACGCGCTGATCGAAGGCGTGCCGGGCGTGGCGAAAACGCTCACGGCCAAGCTCCTCGCGAAGGCCTCCGGCCTGGAATACTCCCGGGTGCAGTTCACGCCGGACCTCATGCCGGCAGACGTGCTGGGCACGAGCGTCTTCCGGCCACAGCAGGGCGATTTCGAGTTCCACCCGGGCCCCGTCTTCGCGCAGATCGTCCTCATCGACGAGATCAACCGGGCGCCGGCCAAGACGCAGGCCGCGCTGTTCGAGGTGATGGAGGAGCGCCAGGCCACGGTGGATGGCACCCGCTACCCGATGGCGGCGCCGTTCATGGTGGTGGCGACGCAGAACCCCGTGGAGCACGAGGGCACCTACAACCTCCCCGAGGCTCAGCTGGACCGGTTCCTCTTCAAGGTGGTGGTGGGCTACCCGAGCCTGGACGAGGAAGTCACGATGCTGGAGCGGTTCCAGTCGCACGGCGGATTCCTGGACCTGGACCGCGTGCACTCCGTCCTGGATGCTTCCACGGTAGAGGACGCGCAGCGGGCCGTCCGCAGCGTCCGCGCAGAGGCGGCCGTCCTGCGCTACGCGGCCGAGATCGTCGGCGCGACGCGGGCGCACCCCGCGCTGGCGCTGGGCGCGAGCCCGCGCGCCACGCTGGCGCTCGTCCGTGGCGCGAAGGCCGTAGCGGCGATGAGCGGACGGGACTTCGCGACGCCGGATGACCTGCGGGCGATCGTCGCGCCAGCGCTTCGGCACCGCATCCTGCTGACGCCCGAGCGCGAGATCGAGGGCGTCCGCCCCGAGGGCGTGCTCCGCCGCATCGTGGAAGAGGTGGAGGTGCCCCGGTGAGCGGCTACGACCGACGGCGACGACAGCGGACCCGTGCGATTCCGCACGCCCGCCCCCCCTCGCGCACCGGCCCGATCGACCGCTCCGCTGACCGCCGCCGCCAGCGGACGGCCGCGCCGCCCCGCCGCCGGTGGCGCCTCTCCGCTGGCCCCCTCGCGGACCTGTTCCTGAGCGCGCGGTTCTTCCGGCTCGGCCTCGGGGTCGTCGTGCTGTTCGTGTGCGGGGCCTTCTGGCCCCCCGCGCTCTGGGCCGCTCGCGCCGCCGCGTTCGCCTTCGCCGCCGCGACCTTCGCGGACGTGCTCCTGCTGTGGGCCACGCGCTCCGGCGGCCTCCAGGGCACGCGAGAGCTGGACGACAAGCTCTCGATGGGCGACGAGAACGAGATCCGCCTGACGGTCCGCAACCTGTACCGCACCCGGATCGTGGCGCACGTGCTGGACGAGGCGCCGGTCCAGTTTCAGCACCGCCACGCGGGCACGCCCGTCGCGCTGGCGGCGCGGGGCCACGAGGGCGACCGCCGGTCGGTCACGTACTCGCTCCGGCCCACCGAGCGTGGGGCGTACGGGTTCGGCTACCTGCTCCTGTACGCGCAGACGCGCCTCGGACTCGTGCTCCGGCGGTTCCGCGCCGCGGAGCCGGCAGAAGCCGCGGTGTACCCCTCGATCCAGCAGATGCGGCGCTACGCCTTCCTCGCGGAGAGCAACCGGCTGGAAGAGGCCGGGCTCAAGCGGGTGCGCCGCGTGGGGCAGACGCTGGAGTTCGACCAGGTCCGGTCGTACGTCCCCGGCGACGACCGGCGCACGATCAACTGGAAGGCGACGGCCCGCCGCGGGCTGGCGCACGGCGGCGCCGGCGCGGCACTGCTCGTCAACCAGTACGAGGAAGAACGGGCGCAGCCCGTAATCGCGGCGGTGGACATGGGCCGGACCATGCGGTCGCCGTTCGACGGGCTCACCCTCCTGGACCACGCGATCAACTCCAGCCTCGTGCTGCTCAACACCGCCCTGATCAAAGGCGACCGGGCCGGGCTGCTGACCTTCGATCACGAGGTGAGAACCATCCTGCCGCCCGCACGGGGCCGCACGCAGCTCTCGCGCATCCTGGAATCGCTCTACCGCCAGTCTCCCTCGTTCCGCGATCCGTCCTACGAGGCGCTGTACGCCGCGGTCCGCGGACGTCTCAAGCGCCGCGGCCTCGTCCTGTTGTTCACCAACTTCGACACGCGTGCCGGGATGGAGCGCCAGCTCCCCTACCTCTCCCGAATCGCGAAGCAGCACCGGCTCGTGGTGGTGTTCTCCGAGAACACGGGCATCCGGGAGTTGACGACCGCACCGGCGGAGTCGCTCGAAGGGGTCTACGTCAAGTCCACGGCTCAGGCCCTCGCGATGGAGAAGCGCGAGATCGCGCGGGCGCTGGAGCGCCGGGGCATCGGTGCCCTTTTGACCTCCCCCGAGGCGCTCACCGTGGACACGGTCAACCGATACCTCCAGATCAAAGCGCGCGGCGCATTCTAGGTGAGCGGCGGCTTGGAGAGGGGCGCGGCAGCGCTAAAAGGAGGGCACCGCGCCGCTGGCGACCACGCTCAGACCGTCCGCCAGCGGTGCGTCGGGGAGTGCGGGCGACCCGGCCGGGTGGTGCGCGAAGGCTACACACATAGGCATTGAATACCACGCCGTCCAGTTTGCGGGTCCTGACTGGTCAACGAGGCCGACGCCCCTCACTTCGTTCACCAAATCTACACAATTGGTAAATGTGAGCGCTTACATGTGCGATTCGGTCCCTCGGAGGGCGACATGAGGAAAACATGAGGGCGCGGGCACCTCCCCTCACTTTCATGAACGTGTTGTGGAGGTTGCGTACAGAGATGCAGAAGGGTATCTCGGAGTGCCCTGCCGGGATGCGGGAATCCTAACGGCGGCTTTCCCGCGAGCCGCCGCCAGCAGGCTCCCCCCTACACCATCCCCCTATCCCATGCCCATTGCGCATGCCGGACGCTGGACGCGTCGTGCCCTCTTCGGAGGCGCGCTCGCACTCCTCGCGTCCCCCTCCTTCGCCCAGGACAAAGCCTCCGCCGTTCGCGCGTTCGACCACGTCGAGCGGATCGAGTGGGACGAGGCCACCGGGGTCCCCACCTTCCTCGCCGGCGACCTCGGCGCGACGTCCAAGACCACGGCCGCTGGCGACTTCTTCGCGGCCAACCGTGAGGTCTTCCGGCTCTCGCCGGACGACATCCAGACCACGTCCACCCGGACCGACGAGCTCGGGCTGACGCACGTGCGCGTGCGTCAGACGGTGGACGGCGTTCCCGTCTTCGGCGGCGACGCTGCCCTCCACCTCGACCGCGAAGGCGCAGTCTACGCCTATGGCGGCACGGTCCACCCCGCTGCCCGCACCGTCGCCACTCGCCCGCAGGTCGGCCGCGCCGACGCGCTGGCGGCAGCTCGCGCCGTGCTCGGCCCCGTCACCGAGCGCCAGCCGGACGCGCGCGACGAACTCGGGCACCAGGGCTCGGAGTGGACGCCCTCGTCCGAGCTGGTGGTCTACCCCCACCAGGGGACGTATCTGCTCGCGTACCACGTCCGCCTCTTCGTGGACGCGCCGCAGCCCGCGAACTGGAACGTGTTCGTGGATGCGGCCACGGGCCAGGTGGTGCACCGCTTTAACGACCTCCACACGTTCGACCCCCGCGCCGAGTCCTCTCCTCGTGCCACGTACGCGGAGGCCGCGGAGCCCCTCGCGTTCATCAGCCCGCAGAACGGGACCGGAACGAGCACCTTCGGCGGGACCCTCCCGCTAGAGACGTACCTCTACAGCAACCAGTACTACCTCTACGACACCACCCGTGGACCGCAGTACATCCGCACGATGACGGCCAACAACGGGACGTCTCTGCCAGGGAGCTACGTGACGGACGCGGACAACTCGTTCACGTCCAGCACGCAAAAGGCCGCCGTGGACGCCCATTACGGTGCCGTCGCGACGTACGACTACTACCAGAACACGCACGGACGGAACTCCTACAACGGCTCGGGTGCGAACATCACGAGCACGGTCCACTACTCGTCCAACTACAACAACGCCTTCTGGAACGGCTCCCAGATGGTCTACGGAGACGGAGACGGCTACACGTTCCTTCCGCTCGTGGAGCTGGACATCGTGGCGCACGAGCTCACCCACGCTGTCACGTCCTCGACCGCCAACCTCATCTACCAGTACGAGAGCGGCGCGCTCAACGAGTCCGCATGGTGGACCGCAACGACTGGAACGTCGGTGAGCTGAGCTACACACCGGGCACCTCCGGCGACGCGCTCCGCAGCCTGTCCAACCCGCCAGCTGGCGACCAGCCCGACCACTACTCGGACCGCTACACCGGCAGCGGCGACAACGGCGGGGTCCACATCAACTCCGGGATCCCGAACAAAGCCGCCTACCTCATGTCCGAGGGCGGGACGCACCGGGGCGTCTCCGTGACCGGCATCGGGCGGGCGAAGACGGAGGCGATCTGGTACCGCGCGCTCACGCAGTACTTCACCTCGTCCACCAACCTCGCAGGCGCTCGGCAGGGCCTCCTCTCCGCCACGGCCGACCTCTACGGCTCCGGCGGCTCGGAGTACGCGGCCGTGCAGAACGCCTTCGCGGCGGTCGGCATCGGCTCCGGTTCGTCCGGCGGTGGCGGTGGTGGGACTGGCGGTGGCACGCCGCAGTGGTACTACGAGACGGTGTCGTACGAGAGCGGCCACCCGTACAGCAACTACACCAACACGACGGACACCTACACGAAGGCAGGCGCCACCCGCGTCGCGATGTACTTCGAGCGCTTCGAGCTCGAGAACAACTACGACTTCGTGTACATCAAGGACGCCTCCAACCAGACGACCGCCACCTACACCGGCACGCGGAGCGCGTTCTGGGCCATCGTAGACGACGCTACCATCAAAGCCAACTTCGTCTCGGACTACTCCGTGACGGATTGGGGCTGGCGGGTGAGCCAGGTGGCGTACTACTCGGACCAACCGCTCCTCGCGTCCGCCCCAGACGCCCTCCCGCTCGCGACCGCTCCCGAGGCCGCGGCCTCGGACGAGGTGCCCGCGGTGCTCCTGAAGGGACTGACGACGGAGCTCTCGGACCCGCGTCCGAACCCGGCAGCAGGGGCCGCGACCCTCCCGTTCTCCCTCGCGGAGGCCGCGCACGTCCGTCTCGCCGTGTTCGATGCGCTCGGCCGTGAGGTCGCCCTCCTGCACGATGGCCAGCTGGACGCAGGGGAGCACACCGCCGTCCTCTCCGCGAATGCAGCCCCGTCCGGTGTCTACATCGTGACGATGGATGTGAATGAACAGCGCCTCACGAAGCGACTTACACTTGTGCGTTAGAACAGAGCGTGCGCACGCTCGTACTGAGCGAGCCCTCTGCCAGAGGCGCGCGGCCGTTGCGGGATTCGTCCTGCGGCGGCCGCACTCCGTTTGGGCCCTACCCCACGCAGCCCACGACGCGGAGCGCCGGGAGCGCGAACAGCAACATCAGCCCGACGAACAACCAGACCGACGGCCGGAACGAAGCCTTGGGCTCGGGGAACTCGTAGCCACAGACCTCACACTCCGGCGCGTCGGCGGCCGTCGGCATGGCGCAGGCGGGGCACTCACGGAGCTCGCTCATTGGACCACGGGCAGCTCCACCGCCAGCGGGTCGGGCGCACCCGTTCGGTGTGCCGCGTCGATCCACCCCCCCAGCAAGACGTCGTCGCCATCGTAGAGCACGACGGCCTGGCCTGGCGCGGGAGCGGTGCGAGGCTCGGAGAACACGACTTCGATGCGGTCGGAGTCCAGGGGCCGGGCCAGTGCCACCGCACCGGGGTCTTTGTAGCGGACCTGCGCCAGGACCTCGCGCTCCCCCTCCAGCGCCGCCAGCGCGACGCCGTTGAGTTCGCTCGCGATGATCGTCCGCCCCTTCAGCGCCTCCTTCGGCCCGACGTATACCGTTTCCGTCGCGGGGTCGATGCGCGTCACGTAGACGGCCTCGCCGAGCGCGAGGTCGAGCCCGCGCCGCTGCCCCACGGTGTAGTACGGCGTCCCGCGATGCCTCCCGACCACTTCGCCCGTCGCCTCCAGCACGAAGTCCCCGCCGACGCGCCGGTCCATGTCCGGGCGCCGCCGTGCGAGCCAGCCGCGGTAGTCGCCATCCGGCACGAAGCAGATCTCGTAGGAGTCCTGCTTGTCCGCGACCTCGGTATGGCCCAGGTCGGCCGCCAGCTGGCGGATCTCGGGCTTGGTGAAGCCGCCGAGCGGGAGGAGCGTCCGCGCGAGGTGCGCCTGCTCCACGCCCCAGAGCGCGTAGCTCTGGTCTTTGTTGCGGTCGGCCCCGCGCGAGAGCACGAACCGCTCGCCCAGGGGGCGGACGCGGGCGTAGTGGCCCGTCGCGATGAAGTCGCAGCCGAGGGCGTCGGCGCGGTTGAGGAGCGCGGCCCACTTGACGTGGGTGTTGCAGAGCACGCACGGGTTGGGCGTGCGGCCGGAGAGGTAGTCGCGCTCGAAGCGGTCGATCACGAAGGAGCCGAACTCGTCGCGGATGTCCACGACGAAGTGCGGCACGCCGAGGCGGACGGCCACCGCGCGCGCGTCGTTCATGTCGTCCAGGGAGCAGCAGCCGACCTGCTTGCCGGAGGCGCGGGCGCGGGCCTCGGCCTTGCCGCCGGTCGTCGCGTGGTCCCACGTCTTCATGGTCACGCCGACGACGTCGTACCCCTGCTCGTGGAGGAGCGCCGCCGCGACGGAGGAGTCCACGCCTCCGCTCATCGCGACGAGAACACGGCCATGTCGAGCCATCGTGTGTACGGTGTAGTTCGAGCACAACCTAGGGGCATCCAGGCGCCGCACCTGCCCTTCGCGGCCGTTCTGCGGGTTCTTCGCTTGGGGTGCCACGCCCCCCTGGGCAACTTGTGGCATTAGGAACCCCCACGCCGATGACCCCGCGCCCGCCGTCTGCCCGCCGCCGGATTTATGCTCCCGGAGCCCCCGATGTCATCGGCCCGTACTGCCACGGGGTCCTCGTCGGGGACACGCTCTACATCTCCGGCCAGATCGCGCTCGACCCCACGTCTGGGGAACTGATCGAGGGTGACATCCAGGAAGAGACGGCGCAGACGCTGGACAACATCGCGGCGGTCCTGCGCGAGGCGCAGATGGACTTCGACCACGTGGTGCAAGTGACGGTCTTCTTGCGCGACATGGACGACTACGCGCTCGTCAACGAGGTCTACGCGCGCTACTTCTCCGAGGCCACGCCGGCCCGCGAGGCGCTGGAGGTCGGCAAGCTGCCGCGTGGCGCCCGCGTCGAGGTCTCCTGCATCGCGGTCCGCTAACCCGGCACCGCACTCCGCTCAGACGCACCGCCAGCGCGTGGCTGGCGGCGCTCCGCGAGGCGACCTACGCCTCGTCCTCGTCGAGGATGTAGACGGCCGGGAGGTTGCGGGCGATCTGCCCGTAGTCCAGCCCGTAGCCGATGACGAAGAGGTTGTCGATGTCGAAGCCGAGGTAATCCACCGGCGCGTCCACCTTGAGCCCGTCCGGCTTCCGGAGCAGGGAGGCGGACTTGAGCGAGGCGGGGTTCTTCTCCGCGATCTGGTCCAGCACGTACCGCATCGAGAGGCCCGTGTCCACGATGTCCTCCACGACGATCACGTGGCGGCCCGTCAGGTCCGCGTCGATCCCCTTCTTCAGCGTCACCGAGCCGCTGGACACCTTCGCGGCGCCGTAGCTGGAGAGCTTGTAGAAGTCCACCTCGCAGTCGACCGTCACGGCGCGCATGAGGTCGGCCGTGAAGATGTACGCCCCGTTCAGCACGCCGATGAAGATCGGCGGGGTGTCCACGTCCGCGTAGTCCGCGTCGATCTGCGCGCCGAGCTCCTGGATGCGGGACTGGATCGTCTCCTCGTCGAGGTAGAGCCGAAACCGCTCGCCGCGGCAGGTGACAGTCTGAGGGGCAGCGGGCATGGGCGGGCTCGGGTGGGGTGAGGCCCGAAGCTACCCGGCGCCGCCCGGGCGTTCAACCGGCACCCATCGGAGCGCGACGGTCTGCGCCGTGTCTTCCCGCACGCGCGCCGCCTCCGCCAGCCGGTGGCCGACGACCCACACGATCTCCCCTCGCGAGGTGAGCACCAGCTGGCGGTGCCGCTCGGACGGCGGGACCCGGCGGTTCGTGAGCAGATCCGAGACGAGCACTTCCCCACGCAGTCCGAGCGGTCGGAGCCGGTCCCCCTCTCGCCAGGGGCGGAGTTCGAGGGGCTCCGCGAGGGCCCCGGCGGCGGCGACCTCGCGCCACCGCGAAGACACGAGCACAGGAGCGCCGGTCACGGGCGCGGCGTAAAGCGTCCCGAATGGCGTACCCGTGGTCTCTCCCAGACGCACCGCCGTGCCCTCCCACCTCTCCGGCGTCGGCCCGAGCACGAGGTGCTGGCGGTCCCGCCAGACGGTCGTCCCGCCGAGCGGCACGGTAGAGCCCGGCTGAGAATCCAACAGGCTCAGAATCTGCCGGAGCACGGGCTCCGTTCGCGCCAACGACGGCCGCCAACGACCGAGGGCCCACGCGAGAGCCGCTAGCGCGTCGCGCTCCGGCAGCACCGCCAACGCAGCGAGAGGAAGCGCGACACCGCCCGGACGCCGCTCGGCCACGCGCTCGACCCGCGCGCCGAGGTCGTCGGTGTTCGTGCGCAAGCGCCGAGCCGCCGCGGCGATCCGCTCGACGGTCCCGGCCCCGCCTTCCGCTTGCAATAACGGCAGGACGTGATGACGCACCCGGTTCCGCCGGTACGCGTCCGTCGCGTTGGACGCGTCGTCGCGCCACGTCCACCCCTGGGCATTCGCGACTGCCTCCACCGCCTCCCGCGACATCCCGAGTAGCGGACGGACCAGGCGGACGCCCTCTCCCACTGGCCGCGCCTCGCGCATCCCGCCGAGCCCCGCGGCTCCAGCGCCGCGGATCCAGTGCATCAGGACCGTCTCCGCTTGATCCGTCGCCGTGTGCCCCACCGCCACCGTCGTCCACCCTCGCGAGACCGCCACCTCGCGAAAGACCGCGTACCGAGCCTCCCGCGCCGCCTGCTGGCGGTTGCCCTCAGCAGGGAGAGCAACGCGACGCACGACCGAGGGCACGCCGAGCTCGGCCGCCAGCGCGGCGACGAACGCGGCATCCGCGCCGCTCTCCGGCCGAAGGCCGTAGTCCACGTGAACCGCGACGACCGGCACTCCGGCGCCGTGGAGCAGATGGAGCAACACGGTGGAATCCACGCCGCCACTCACGCCGACGACCACCCCCGGCTCAGAGATCAGCCCGAGGGAGTCGAGCGCGGCGGAGAAGGCATCGGGGCGCACGGCGGTCCCGGCGGATCAGCCGAATCGCTGCTCGATCTCGCTCTCCGCGATGCGGACCATCGTGGGGCGGCCGGACGGATCGGTGAACGGGTCGTCGCAGGCGAAGAGCTGCTCGATGAGCACTTTCGCCTCTGCGGGCTGCAGCAGCTGGCCTTCGCCGAGCGCGGACCGGCGGGCGAGGCTCCGGGCGAGGTTCTCACGCGAGGTGAGCTGGAGCACGTCGGAGTTGCGGCGGTAGCGATCGAGGAGGTCGCGGAGCGCCGTCTTCTCATCGCCGCGCGAGACGTCGGATGGCACGCCGCGCACTTCGACGGCGCTCTTCTGCAGCGCGAGGTCGAACCCGAGGGCCCGGAGCTCCGGCAGCAGCTCTTCCAGCAGCGCGCGGTCGTCCGGCGGCAGCGCGAGGCTGAACGGGAACAGCAGCTGCTGGCTCGCGCCGAGCCCGCCGTCCAGCGCGGCGAGCGCTTTCTCGTAGAGCACGGCGGACGGAGAGGTAGCTCGTCTGCTCCTCCACCGGCACCAGCTCGCCACGGTAGCGGTCGCCGAAGAGGTCGGCCACGCGGTCCGCCAGCTCGGCGGCTTCGGGGCGCATCTCGGGCTGCGCCGCGCGCGACGGGATCGGGCCGAGGGGCGCGTCCGGGAGCGGACGGAACGGGTGCGGGTCCGGCCGCCGCGCGGGTCCGCCGCTCCGAGCCCGAGGCAACGTAGCGTTCGACGGGAGCGAGGTGTCCGAGTCCCCGATCGTGAACGACGGCCCCGCTGGCGGCATCTCTGGCAGAGGCGGGAGCGCGGCGCTGCCGTCGCCGGTCGCCTCGCGCGGCGGCGGCGTCATCGGAATGGCGGGGAGGCTGGGGCCGTCGGGCGCGGTCTGCGCGAGGTCCAGCGCGAGCCCTGCCTCGGCCAACCCCTTCTTCACCACGGCGCCGATGAAGCTGTACACGCCGCGTTCGTCGTCGAACTTGACCTCCGTTTTCGTGGGGTGGACGTTCACGTCGAGGTGGCGCGGGTCCACATCGAGGAAGAGCGCGAGGAACGGGTAGCTGCCGTCCGGGAGCATCGCGCCGTAGGCCCGCGCGGCGGCGTGCTCCAGGCTCCGGCTCTTGACGTAGCGGCCGTTCGCGAAGAGGTACTGGTCGCCTCGCGAGCGCCGCGCCACGCGGACGGAGAGGTAGCTCGTCTGCTCCTCCACCGGCACCAGCTCGCCACGGTAGCGGTCGCCGAAGAGGTCGGCCACGCGGTCCGCCAGCGCGTCGGTGGCGGGGAGCCGGTAGACCTCGGTCCCATCGTGGACGAGACAGAACCCCACATCCGGATGCGAGAGCGCGAGGGCCTGGAACGTCTCGACGATGTGCTTGAACTCCGTCGCCGGGGTGCGCAAGAAGGCGCGGCGGGCGGGGACGTTGTAGAAGAGATCCCGGACCGCGATGGTCGTCCCAACGGGGGCGCCGCTCGGCCCGCTCTCCACAAAGTCGCCGCCATGGATGCGGACCCGGAAGGCCGCCTCGTCCTGAGCGCGGCGCGTGGTCAGCTCCGTCCGCGAGACTGCCGCGATGGACGCCAGCGCCTCGCCGCGGAAACCGAGCGTGCGGAGCGTCTCCAAGTCCTCGAACTCGCGGAGCTTGCTCGTCGCGTGACGGCCAAAGCACGCGACCGCATCGCGCGATCCCATCCCGCACCCGTTGTCGGTCACCTGGATCAACTCCGATCCCGCCCTCTGGACGGTCAGTTCCACGTTCGTGGCACCGGCATCCAGCGAGTTCTCGACCAGCTCTTTGACCGCGTTGGCCGGGCGCTGCACGACCTCCCCCGCGGCGATCTTGCTCGCGAGGGTATCGGGGAGCGCGCGGACGAGCCCGTCGTCAGCGAGCGAGGAATCCAGGTGGTCAGTCACGGCGTGGTGGACGGGTCCTCCGCCCCGGAGGCACCCACGAGGGTCCCGAGGCGGACAGGGTCAGCTGCCGAAAAGCGAGGTCAGCCCCTCCACGGCGCCGCCGAAGACGGCGTCCGCGTTGACGTAGAGGTAGAGCGCGAGGACCAGACCCAGACCGACCGCGATGAACTGCGGCTGCTTGGTCTTCCGGTAGAGGCTGCCAGCGGGCCGCTCAATGCGGATCCGCCGCTTCTTGCGCTCCTCCTCCTTGGGGTCGTGGAATCGGGGTTCGTAGTAGAAGCCGCGGGGCTTCTGCTGTTTGCGACCGACGATGAGCATGGGTCTCGGGGCTGTACGGGAAGGTAACCGGCGCGGGGGTGCCGCTGTTGCGTCAGACGGCGCGAAGGCTCCGCGGGTTCGTCCGCCAGCGGCTGGCGGAGGGGTTCGGGCGGAACAGCGCCGAACGGGCTTCCGTGGAACGGTGCCCTTCACCCACGGCCCCTCCTCTCATGCAGACCTCTGCCTCCGCGTCGCAAGCGGACACCACTGTCGCGGACGCGGCTGCTGCCACCACGACTGAGCCTCTTTCCGTAAGCGATGCCTTCGGGTCCGTCGTGGACAAGCTGGCGGGGTGGCTGGACGCGTTGATCCTCCTGCTGCCCAACTTCGTGGTAGCGGTGCTGATCGTGCTCGTCGCGGCGGTCATCGCGCGGTTCGTGCGGAAGGGGGTCCACCGGTTGTTGGAGAAGGCGACCCGTCAGAGCGCCGGCGCGCGCAACGTGATCGACCTGCTCGGGACGGTCGCGTACGTCATCGTCCTCGCGGCCGGGACGTTTATCGCGCTCGGGGTGCTCAACCTCGACAGCTTCGTCACCACGCTCCTCGCAGGTGCTGGTGTCGTCGGTCTCGCGCTCGGCTTCGCGTTCCAGGACATCGCGAGCAACTTCATCGCGGGCGTCCTGATGGCGGTGCGCAACCCGTTCACCGTCGGGCAGATCATCGAGACGAACGGCCACATGGGGACCGTCAAGGAGCTCACGTTGCGGAGCACGCTGATCGAGACGTTCCAGGGCCAAACGGTCATCATCCCGAACGCGAAGGTCTTCCAGGAGCCCATCGTCAACTACTCCACCAAGGGGACACGGCGCGTGGACGTGGCCTGCGGCGTGGGCTACGGCGACGACCTCCAGCACGCCCAGCAGGTCGCGATGTCGGCTATCGAGGATCTGGAGGGCCGGCTGAGCGAACGCCCCGTGCAACTGTACTACACCGAGTTCGGCGACTCCTCCATCAACTTCGTCCTCCGCTTCTGGGTGGACTTCCGGAAGCAGACGGACTTCCTCGGCGCCCAGAGCGAGGCCATCAAGGCGATCAAAGCAGCGTTCGACTCCGAAGGCGTCACGATCCCCTTCCCCATCCGCACGCTCGACTTCGACCCCAACGGCGGCGTGCCGCTCACGAAGATGCTGCGCCCCAACGAGGGCGAGGCGTAGCCCAGCCTCCCCGCCAGCCGCTGGCGGTGGGGCTCAGCGGC
>LWDU01001104.1_pt1 | contig 14625 bp, 9 predicted proteins | sample 727161 | NCBI WGS metagenome assembly LWDU01 (sample SAMN04566230, study PRJNA314399) | hydrothermal vent metagenome | isolation source: deep sea hydrothermal plume seawater | place: Mexico: Gulf of California, Guaymas Basin | collected 2004-07-11 | reverse complement strand
ATGTCTGTAATGAAAAGAGTCGCGACATTACTTACAGTATTTGATGAAATTCGTAAAATTCCTCTATTGTTAGCAGAATCTTTAATAATTTCACCATTCTTAAATGCACCATTCGCATTACTCAATACTAATTTCTTAGCTCCCTCAGTATTAGCATTCATGTCTGTGTCTCCAATAAAGACATAAACATTGGAAAGTGGTTTCATTCCTTTAGCTGCAAAGGCAATTCTTTGACTACGAACAAAAGGAACTACACTCATATCAAGAACTTTATTTCCAACAGATTTAACTATTGTCTCTACTGGATTGTCAGATTTGATACCAAATTTAGTTTTGTTCTGCTCAATTAATTTTGTACTTCTAGTCTTAGTAGATGTTGAAGCTCCATTAGACACAGCAGCTTCTGGTTCTGGATTGATTTGTTTTCCTGTCCAATTAACACTCCAATCATCCCATTGTGCACCGAACCCTTTACGACTTTCATCATTACTCAATGTCCAGTTATCATGGTGACCTTCTAAGTTTGTTGTAACTTCTGGCCGTGTAGTTTGGTCAAACCATGTATCAGATGGTGGACTTAATTCTAAACTACCAATAAAATTCACAATATTAAATGGATTAATTGATGATGTATTACTCGTAAGTGGTTGCTCAATAAAGGTTGTACTAGTAAATGGTAATGTTATTAAATCCCCTGTTTGAACCGTATTATTACTATTCGTAAGTGAAAAATCAAATCCAAAATTGTCATAATAAAATGGTGGCCGGAGTTGTTTCTTAGCAAAGTGTATTGAAGAATTATAATCATCACTTGCAACATCACCTATTGAGTGACCAGCAAATGGGTCAACCAGAATTCCATTTTTAAAACGCGAACCAGTAGTATTAAACAAAGAATCCCTTGAGCCATCTGAACTTATGTCTCTGGCTTCAGTTTCCTTTTCCAATACACTAAGAGAAGTAAAGTATTCAAGTCTTTCAATTCTCTTTTCTAATTTACCAATATCTCTCATGGTAAATCTCTTATTGTCAACGTATCGTGTTTCAATATCTGTAAGAGCAAACGTGTATGCAGGAATCATCAAAGTAAAGAGAGTCATTGAATCTTCATCATCTGGCGGAGCCACTGGATTAGATTCTGACTTACCTTTAATAACTTCAAATGTTCTATCTCTTGTAAGAGATAGTTTATCTATTCTTGGTAAATAATATGAATAGTCTAAAACAGTTGAGTTATCTGAGTCTGGATTTGTAATAGTAGATGCTGTTACTGCAGAAGTAGTTGTTGCTACATTTATTGTTGCTCCATCCGCAACTATTGGTCTAAAATCTACAACATCGGTGAGTCTAAATGTTTCACCCGATACTGGACTTGTGTATGATGGAATTGCTGTATAATCAAAAGTGTTTAGGCCACCATTATAAGTCGCACCACCATTGACCAGAGCATCATAGGAATTGGCTGAAAAATAACCAACTCCAGTATGTGAAAATTTATCATATACAACCACCATTTGTCCACTTGGAGGATTTTTACCTGGCTTCAAAGTTATTGAAGAATGTCCATAGTAGTTATCAAGTGCTCCTGTATCAAATGAGTATGAAGCTGAAATATCATTTGCTGTAGCAATCATCATTGCATTTGTAACTGCAATTGTGGTATCTCCTGAGTCTACAATCTTAACAATGTTGAATACATCGGTTACTGGTAACTGAATTTTTGTTCCAACTTCTCTCGTTGGTGCAGCGACAAGGAATTGACCATTTGCGATATGGTTAGTAACAGATCCAGCAGCAGTATAATTATTTGTATACTTAGCAGCAGTTAGACCTTTTGTTCTTGTACTTCCAGTTACAGCATTACTATAAACAATTTCCAGTATTCAGAGTTATAGTTCCAGTAGCTCCACTTGTAGATATTGAACGGTCTTGACCATCGGTAGCAACAGTAGTACCACCACCACCAAAAGGAATATATTGACCATTAGAAACATGAACATCTGTTGTGGTATTTCCATTAGTAGAATCATTACCCAATGCAACTACTGAGAAATTATCTGCAGCCTGAGATGCCGTGTGTAATCCAGCAACAGGCCACTTTTCACTACCACTAAGAGAAATAGTAACAACTCCAACAGATGCTGTAAAGACAGCAGACTTTTTATGGTAGTATTTTGTATTGGCTACCATACTTATTGGTGAATCTGGTAAAGGAAATACCAAAGAATTAAATTGAGATTCCTTTAATACCGCATTAGCAGTAGTTACACCATTGTATCTGGAAAGTTCATCAACATCCGCGTCCGCTATTCTACAAGGAGTTAGTGATGTATTTGAAAATGTGACAGATTCAAGGTCTTTAAGTTGAAATGAAATATCAAAAGTTGAACATAGTCCAGCTTCTGGATCTCCTGTAGTATTTGCGGAAAAATAAGTTCTTTCGGATAGAGCAGTATTACACGTTACAAATCCTTCAGTAGAATTTCCTGAGTAACTGTCAATAATTCTTGTATCAGTTACATTTGCTACACCATTAGCAGAACCCTGTTCTTCCATTAAAATAATACCATTATCTCCACCATGATTATTACCTTCTTCACATTGAACAGTTTCTAAACCTTCAGATACTAATTTATTCAATACAGGAGTAGTTATCTTAATCGTTGCACCATTATATACATCATTGACTTGTGCAAGATAATCGAAATAAGCATTGGCTGCTGTTGTAGCTGTTCCATCTGTCCAATATGTACTACTTCCAATATGAACTATTGTGGTTGAACTATTTGCGTCTGCTACTGTTCCATATTTGTTGTTTGAAGTTCTTACATCATAGAGTGACAAAGTATAATCTGAATGAGAATGAGAAGTGTTCGCCGTGTTGCCAGATGCTGAATAAAAATCTAAACCTCTTACTCTAGCAGTACCAATCATTGTTCTAGATTGGTTTCTATCATGTGCTTTTACAGTAAGACCAGATTTTGGATGGGTTTCAGTAGTAGCATCTGATACCGCTTGAACAGAGAAATATTGAAATATCCATTTGCATTCTTAATGTAAAGTTTATTCCCGACTGCTGTACTTGTTGAATAAGTATTGACGGTAGTTGTATCTCTTCCTTTATCTACTGTGACAAAATTTGTTCCTAAACTTTCATATTCATACCCCTTTACATAAGCCTTGCCTGGGTCTAATCCTGCAGAATACTTACTTTCAAAATAGATAACTTGGTTTGCAGTGTTCGCGTCAAATCCTGAAGAAACACCAGAAAGAGTTATTGTTGTGGCATTAGTTACACCAGCAATAGTTGCTTTTTTAGTTGTATCTCCTGACAAATATATCATACAAAATCTGTTCCTATACCCTTTACAGTTGAAGTAGATGCGGCATTAATAGTTCTACCAGTAATCCCTTGATGATTTGCTAATTGTAGATTGAACGGCGTAACTGTATAATCACCAGACTCATCGTGTGTTCTACGAGCTAATGTTTTTTCTAATTCACTATAAACTGGATATTTGGTTTCTTGAAGTTTGACACCTTCACTAACCTTTAGAAGTTGATAAAAATTTTCATCAGCTGCAGCTTCTACTGGATCTGTTGCGGTGAAAGCTTTTGCACTAAGGGTGGCGACTACCTTATATCTATTTGCTCCTGCTGCAGCATAGTTATAAGCTCCCTGAGCAGGGTCTAACAGAGAAGCATCTCCATCGGATGTAATTGTAGTTTCTGTAACTTGTAAACCAACACGATAAGAAGGAGTATTACTGTATTTTTCAAGGATTACAGTTTCCGCATCTTTGAATATAAAATATCCACCAACATAGAAAACCCCCGAATTGATACTTGTTACAGCACCAACTCCAGCTGCACTAGTTATTCCAGAAGCTCCAGTTGAACTTACAGTATTTGCCTGAACAGTTGCACCCTCTACAGTAATGGTTTCACCATCAGTAAAAGTATTATTATTCAGATAATGAAACATTAAAGTAGGTTGTTCAGTGGCTGTCGAAGCCGAAGAAGATACAATTTTTCCACGAGCATTAGAAGTTGCTCCTGTAACGATTCCGTTTGCAAACCCAGCAATAGTAAGGTCAACTCCAGAAAATTGAGTTTCCAATTTAAGAGATTTTACCTCATTATCATAATTGAGTTCACATCCGAAAACAATACTACCTTCATCAAAGACATGACTTCCATGCCTTTCAATTTGTTTTTGAAGAATTGTTTGAAGTTGAGTTACTTCTCTCGCTTGAACGGCGTATCCAGGCCGGAACAAAATTCTATAAAATCCATCCGTTTGATCATAATCGTCATAATATGGATCAACATTAAAATCTGTAGTAAGTGCCATTTATAATTCCCTAAAGAAATAAATTAGAATTCTATAATCAATTTAACATCTTCAATCTGGTCTGCAGCTCGTGTAACTGGGGAACGATTTTCAACATAAATTATGTCTCCTGAAAATCTTGATAAATCCCCACCTGTGGCAGAACCATTTCCATTTGCAGTAGCTGATGCTCCAGAACCTCCACTACCACCAGTATTAGCAGCGATAACTTCTGTATTTGTGAAGTATCCAAAGAGTCCATTATAACCAGCCACTATAGAAGTTCCACTTGGAATTATATCTGTTAAACGTAATGTATTATTACTAGTAAAATCAACCACTCTTCCTGTAGCTCCAGAGGCTGCACCAGTTACTAATTCATCAGCAGCATATTGAGTTCCATTCCAACTATTAAGAACAACAGTAGTTGCTTGGTCTATTACTGCACTAGTTGCAATATCTCCGTTTGCAAATTTTGGTTGTGCAACAAGTCCTACTTTACGAAAGTCATTATTTGTTGTGAAATTGTTTGACTCTGAATACTCAAGACGAGCATTTGTGAGAACAAAGAATCCACCAAGTTCTTTAACAGCATCTGAACCATGTCCACCCATTGGGCCAACGACAGGAGTTAAAGTTGCTGTAGTTGGATTATAACTATTAGATTGAGATAAATTTGCATGAAGTGTAATTACAGCATTGGAGTAATTATTTCCTCCTGCAATTATTGTTACAGCATTGACAGCACCAGAACTATTAACGGTTGCTTTTGCGTTTGCACCCTGGCCATCACCAGAAATAACAACCTTAGGGCCGATTGAATATGTATCACCTGAGCCTGGAGCTGTTATAGCCGGAGAAAATGTAATCACTTTTGTAGATTGATTATAGTCAGTAACGGTTGAACCTAATCCCGAAGCATTTCCACTTGTAAAGTAAATATCACAATTCACAATACAATCGACTAGAGCAAGAGGATTACTACCAAGACCAGCACCAGAGATAGTACAAGATGTTGTGGTTGGTGATCCAGCGAGAGTTCCAGTTTCACCAAGATATTGTGTTCCTCTACTTGTCATGTGTACAACTTCAATCGCTCCATTACCCGATGCAGCAGTATTTACCTCAACATCATATTGATTTTGGCCAGGAGAATTATCGTATGTATTTGCAAGATATCCATTAGACCTTCTTACCGTATCAACTGGAATATAATTTGGTGTAACAAATTTGAGTGCATCTGCAGCAGAAATTTGATACATAAACTTCCATTTATAACCATCTGAGGTTGAAACAATACTAGTTCCAGTTCCAGTTGGTTTAACTGTAGAAGTTGTACCCACGGCACCTGTAGAATCAGTATCATTATTTGCTAAACACTTATAGACATTATAATCTGAAGTCATGACATAAAAATCTTGACTATGAAGTGTCGCTGTGGAATGAGAATATGCAAAGTAACTCGTATTATTTGTCCAATTTTTTCTTGCTATAACATGAGATACATCTGAAGAAGTGACCTTCTTTGCAGCAATCATATCACGCCAATTGTCATAATGAGTATTAGCTACTGAGTCTGTTGGTGTGGGTGGTGTGTTATCATCAGTCCAAGCTGATGGTCTACCTATAAAAAGGTACATATTACTATTGAGGAGCCCACTTGAGTCTGTAACTGCTGTTCCAGAAGTGAAGGACACCTCATCGAACGCCTCAACAAATTGTTTTGCGTTATGAATCCTAAATTTATTAGTTACTAAAGCAGGCATTTTAAAATCCTCCAAAGGTTATGATTTGTTATTCTTTTATATTTAGTCAAGAAGTAACCCTTGCATTTACAGATTCCAAGTGATTCACTTTGAATGGAGCATCTGTAAATAGGCTCGTTTCTTGATTTAATTTCATGAAAGTGTTATTAGCAATACTATCAACCCTATATTTTTCTGCGTCAAGGTTGAGTACTTTATAATTATGATGTAAGTCTTCAAGAACCATTACTGCATGTTCTTCAAATGTTAAATAAGTAGAATCATCTTCAAGTATAATTGCATTCGGGTCTTGAGTTACTTCACCATCTTCAAAGAGAATTAAAGTTCCATCCTCGTTTACTATGTCATTACCTAATCTTTCTCCAAGTTCTTCAGGAGTAATTTGTCCGGCAAGGCCACCAGCTGTACTGGTAAACCCATTAATCACAAAGAAATTTCCTCTTCCAATATTATTACAATCAGTTGTACCTAATTCAACTTTCATGAATCTATTGGAATTGAGTGTACTGGCTTGAGTATATACTCCATATTCAAGTTTATAATTTTTAGCTGTTGAATCTGAAAAATCTCTCTTAGTCTTATCTCCATCTTCATTTAATACATGATAACCATCTTCAAGTGCTATATTTCCGAAATCTACTTCAACTAAAGAATGGTCTGTTACTGATGAAATGGTAGCAGTGTCTCCATCATATTCAGAATTTGAAATATAAGTAAATTTTCCATTATACTCCATACCATATGGAAAACGAAAATCTCCAATAAGTTCAATCTGACATAATGAATCTGATGCACTATTATTAACTTCAATCTGTCCACTTGAAAAAGTTTCCATATAAGATTCTTCATTGAGAATAAAGATAGCATTTGATAAGTCATCACCGCTAGATTCATCTATTAATCTATCTCCATCTTCAAAGAGAAAAACTGTTCCAATTCCAGTAGGTGTTCGTTCTTCAAGAAGTAAACTATTTCCACCTGTTCCACCGCTATCATTTACAGTCTTAAATTCATCTGAGTAAGTTTCAAGAGCTATATTCGCGACCAAGTTTTCGATTCGTAAATCATCATTTGTAAAATTCTCTATTGTGCTTGCACTACTTTGTTCCGTCCCATAATTACCAGTTTGATGTTCCAATACCAAAGTATCTGTTCCATTTTCGTGAATAAAAGTAAGTGCAGTTCCAGCAGTGCCTTCTTCTATTAACATTTTGAAGTCTTCTTCAAGAGCTACAACTTCTTCATCTAGAACAAAATCTAAAAATTCTGGATATACGAGTCGTCTATTAGGACTACTTGCTTCAGTTTGACTTTCAAGACCAAGATTTCCTACACCACTTGCTGTTTCAAGTTCGATAGGTATAAATATTCTATCACCACCTTCAATCAAAATTAAATCACCATCTTCTGTGTGAGTTTCAAGAGTGATATAGGTAGCGTCTTGTACAGTCTTATTTTCATCTGAATAAGTTTCAAGAACTATTGGTGCACTAAAATCAGAATTAAATTGGGTACTAAGTCCTGTTATACTTGCACGCCTATCATAAACTTCTGAAATGAAACTTCTCTCCAAAACTGAAGTTGTACTTATTGGGTTTTCAGTTCCATAAGTTTGATAACCTTCGGGCCCGTATGACTTTTCAAGAATATATTCATCTCCTGTTTCTGACAAAAATGTAGCTTCTTCTGCAGCTGATTCTTCTACAAACCTATCTCCAGCTTCAGAGAGAAGTTCAAATAATTCACCCATTGTGACATTGATATTGCCTTCTGCTCGAACATCAAAACTTGAAGATCTTCCAGTTCCATACGGATCTTCTAGATTACTTCTAAGAATTGCAGATGCACTAGAATAAAGGGGAGTTTCAAATGTAAATCTATCTCCGTTTTCTGCATACCAAGTTACATCTTCAGTTGGTGTTCCAACAAGCTATTGGATTAATTTGTATTTCATGGGATACAATAACTTCATCTTCCATTGTATTTTCCATTGCCATATATAATGGAAACATACCTTCTGTTCTTTCAAGAAGTAGATATTCATCATCTTCAAGTTTCAGTTGACTTCCATAACCCATGTCAATATGAACAGCTCCACTTTCTGTTTCTGGAAACTGTATCATTGGTAAAATAGCACCAGAAGCCGACATTTTATCTGTAACTATAAATCTGGTATCAAGTTCCAACATTTCATCATGAATTTCAAGCGTCATTCTAAGAGGCTCTAAATCTGTTCGTTGTTCTTCTACATAAAGGAATCCACCAGAATCATCTTCCAGTAAGAAATATTCTTCTGCATCTGTTCCTGTAGAATATATCAAATGCATCTTCACTAATAATCTGACTTGAATCATCTACTGGTTCATGAAGAAGATAATTTTTAGCTTGAAGTTTAGAAGAACCACTATCTTCATATGCAATTCCAACTGGTTCTTCATCATCGTATGTAATGGATTCCATAATGATACGATCACCTGTATCACCTTCCAATAACATAACATTAAATGTATCAAACGAAGCAGCTTCTATTTCAATATTAGAACCATCTTCTTGAATTAACGAATCATAAAATTCTTCAAATTGTATATTTGAAATTCCATCTTCTTCTAAAGCTAAAGTTCCTCCTGTGACTGTTTCAAATCCCATAATATCAGAAGCACCCTCAAGTGCAATACCTGCATTTTCATGTTCTAGAATTAAGTCATAATCAATAAGAGGAAATTGTATTTTAAGGTCGTGGGCTATAGCAGGAGCAATCTGAACATTTGAAGAAGCTGTATCTAAATTTGAGAATGTTATTTTGTGGTGCATGAAATTTGGAACACCAAGAGTTCCCGCTACTAGTGCAGTGTTTGCAACAGTATCATTAATGGTATTTGCACCATTATTAAATAATTTACTATGAGCGTTAGCATACATCACCACCTCACCGAACATTTTAAGTCCAGATGGATGAACAAGATTTGTTATCTTTTCACGATATACTTCTGTATTAATATCGGTTTTAATAACGTATGAGAAATCTTGATAATAAAAATTATCCTGCATCCTGTTTTGACCACTCAACAATCCTTGAGCACCATCAAAAAATCCATCATAATCAGCAACAGCACCAAGAGTTGATACTAATGATGCATTACCATCGCCCACTGCAGTAGCATCAATAGTTGGAGCTGAAGTATATCCTGCACCAAAATTATAAATTGTTACAGATTGAATACCACCGATTGCAATAGCTGCGATTGAAATGAATGCACTGTTACCCGCAATACCAGTATTTGCAAATACAACATTGGATGTATCTATTCCAACTTCAGATATAATAAATCCATTACTTGTAGAAGTACTGTAAGCAGGACTTGAAGTTCCTACTCCATTTTCAAAAGATAATTGTGTAGCAGTAGAATCTTCAGTAAGTAGTCTTTCGTATGCAGTATTTGCAGTAACTATTCTTCTAATTGTTAAATCTGATTCGCTATCATCAGTTGGATCACTTGCAAGAGTTACAGTATATGTTGAAGAATTTGATACTGTTGCAACAGTATGATTATTGTTATATACAGCTGCATCAGTTCCAGAAGTAGAACCAGTAACTACAATTCGTTGTCCTGCACCATAACCATGAGCTACTTGAGTAAATGTTGCTGTAGTACCTGAAGTTGCAATGTCGGCTTGATCAAAATCACCTACACCGATTGGTTGTTCATCTGCATTATTTTGATAAGCAGTCAAAATATCATCAGCAACGAAAGCTGTTGCAGATGTCATTTGTACTCTAAGTACTGTATTTCCTGTAGCTACTAATGCAGTATTAGAAGAAATAGGCCCAAGAACTACACCAGTTGCAGAATTTGAAGCATTCTTAACTATAGTATTACTTGTAAATTGATTTGCTATACTATTAGCAAGAGATATAAAAACTGAATTCGCACCAGTTTTTTCTAAAGAATTTCCATAAGAAACAATCGTAGAATTAGCAACTGTTACTACTGGAATTGATGAATATCCTTGACCTGAAGAAAGTACTTGTATAGAACGAATACCACCAATTGAAGCCTCTGTAACTGTTCCTGCAAGAGCACCATGATATGCTGTCCCTGTATTTGCAGTTGGAGTTCCATTTATAGCTAAACTTCCACCTGTTGCACGTATTGTAGCATTATGTCCATTAGCTGACTTAGCAGTTCCGTCTGAAGTTTTAGTTAAATCGTATATAGCTATAGAATCATTATTAATAAAATTATTAAGTGTAGCTGCAGCAGAATGGGTTGCAGTATAAACAATAGAACCTAATGAATAAGTAATTGTACCAGTAGTAGCAGGACTTGATGCAGTGGTAGCAATTACTGTACCAAATTTAGATGTGCTTGGAGAATAATTTGAAACACTTTCAGTACCTCCAAACTTAGCAATAAAGTCACCAACTTTTGGAATAGAACCAGAACGCCCATCAAATGGTACTGTAAAAGTTGTAGTAGTATTTGAATAGATGTGAGTATTAGCATCAGCTGCGGTTAATGGTGTAGAAAATGCAGCTGCACTAATAGTATCGTCTTTATTCGTATTAATAACCAGAGTATCTACAGACACATTTGCAGTTGGAATAATAGATGCAATTCTAGCAGAACCACCTGTACCACCAGTTCCCTCATTAGCAAACACAACCGTATCACCAACCGAATACCCATCGCCAGGATCAAATATATCCACAGAACTAATTGTAGCATCAGATACCGATGCTACTTTTGCTGCAGCTTCAGCACCACCCCCACCAGTAATAGAAAGTTCATCACCGACTGAATAATTTGATCCACCACCTGAAATTTCTATTGATGAAAGAATACCAGCTACATTTGCTTGACCATAATTTCCACTACTATCGGCAGTGGTTGTAGTAATTGTATCATTCGCTTGAAAGGTAGTAAATTCTATTAAAGTATCGGGATCGGCTGTAGCACCCACATCATCAACATTAGAAATAAAAAGTTCTGAAATTGTTGTAGCACCCACTTGATAAGTTTGAGTTCTTTCAACTAGTGCTGTGACATTTGAATATGAACCTCTAATAACCTTTCCTTCAAGAACAGAAAAATTGTTGGACTGTGCTCTGTCTATTTTTAGAGTTTTATTTTTAGTCCATCTTCCGTCAGACAACCTAAGCATGTCTGTACTGGGATAATAAAACGTAACATCTTCTTTTCCGAATAATAGTCTAAAAATAAATTGGAAAGATGCTTCGTTACCTTTTGCTCGGTAAAAGTCTTTAATGTTTTTGAGTAGTCCAGCCTTGTCTCCGAGAGAACCTTTAGGAACTCCAGCTAGAAACTCTTTCCTGAAAAGTTCAACAAATCCAAGAGGAGCCTTATCTATGTCTTGGAAAGATTTTACATTTCTAGAAGCATTTAACGCCTGGCGTGCGTACAGAGTAACATTAGCAGAAGCTCTAGAAGTGTCACCAACAATCCTTTCTCCAATTCGGAAATTTCCATTATTAGTTTCTTCAACATAAACTTGAGTATTTGAATACTTACCTTTTACTACACCAGTTGCACCAGATTCATCACCTTCAATAGTTTCACCACTTAGAAATTGACTACCTTGTCTATTAGGATTTTCAAAGTCAATATACTCTGTAGAAGAGTTTGCAGATTCAGTATTTCCATTTTCTTGAGAAATAAATGGTGTCGTATTTGCAATAGAAACCACACCACCCATTCCAGAGTGAGTATTACAATAATAGTATAAGGAAGTATTAGCTAAAGAAGTGCTGATATAAACTGAAGTTTGTGCTCCAGCTTCACCAGGCGTACCAAAAGTTATAACATTGATTCCATTTGAATATTCTTCACCGCCAGGAGTGTGTCTTCCATTTGGAGTTTGAGATATTCTAAGAGGATGTCCTTCATTAGTAGATGCGCTTTGGTTGAATATGTAAGTAGTTCCAGAAGATACATTTAAAGTTGGGGAGGCCGCATTTGCAATGAAAAATTTGTTTGCATTATTACTATAAGCATTATCTCCTGTTGCAACGGTTACTGTATATGTTACATTGTCTACTTCTTGTATGGGCTTATCTTCATTAAGATCAAGATCATTGAACGTGAGAAGATTCAATTCCAAGAATTCATAATACTTCTCTACAAATTTAGAGAAACTACCATGATTGTGCTGTACAAAATTTGGTAATTGTTGCTCTATTTGTGTGTATAGAGCTCCGCCATCTGATCTCATTAGTAACTACTGCTTGAAGTTGAAGTTGTTGCTGTGGTTGTTGTCGAGGTTGTCGTATTTGATATTCCAGTAGCACCCCCCGACCCGCCGGTATCATACATAGAAATTGTAATATCGTTATTTGAAATGAGTAATATCTGTTCTCTTAATGGTGAAATGTCATTTGACTCTAAAGAAACTGTAACTTCAACATTTGCTGTACCATCCGTAATTACAATCGGTTTGAATGATGACAATGCCACATTTCCACTTGCATAAGTAACAGTTCCTACATTATTTGCTACGACAATTGTACTTGCACCCGAAGTTCTATACACTTGAAGAACACCATTAGCATCTTGTAAAGAACAATCAGTTCTTAAAATATCATCATCATCATAATGAGTAAATAAAGTACTAGATATTTGGGACACTCCATTTACTGTTGGAATTTCATTTGAAAATTTAAGAGTATATGAAGAAGCCACATTTAATGTAGGAGCAAAAGACCTTCTAAGTTGAATCGTAGTTAAACTACTCTCAATAGCTGATTCTGTTTCATCAATCTTTTTTATTAGAGGTGAATATCTAAACTGGTCTGCAAACAGACCTAATTCAGATTGACCATATTGATATATGGTATTTGTCAGTAAAGATTGAATACTTCCTGCTGTCAATGTAGTATTTGTAGAATCATATTTAACTGAAGTGTTTATTGTGACATATAAATAATCTGGATCTGTAATCTCTGGAGAAACAGACACCACATTTCTATTTGCCAAAACTGTATCTTTGATATAATTCTTAGTTGAAGTAGATAATGTAAGTCCTGAAGTTGGTTTAATAGCCAAATAGACTTTACCATATACAGGTGGATCGTTTGTTTCTCCACCCCACACTACAACAGATTCTGCTGCTGGATAGTCTCGTTCAAGTATTCTCTTATAGTCATTAATAGTCACTGCTCTATTTTGAGCTTGATAACTTCGTGGAGCATTAAATTTAATTTTCTTAATCGAATCTCGTTCTGACCCACCAGAGGCTGTCGTTAATGTACTCACACTAACAGTTGAATATCCTCCCACAGAACCAACAGGAGTAAAAGTTGTTGCTCCATTTGGGTTATTTGCATCTGCAATCAATGAAGATAACAATACTATATTTCCAGTTACAGGTTTTCTACCTATAACATCATCTCCAAATATACATTAGAAGTAGCATTAATAGTTGTTGTGTCATTTGCAATTGCATAAGTAAATGTTGTTGAATCTTCTGCAGAAGTTTGAATCTGAACCGTGAGAGTACTTGTATCTGTATTTGCGTTTGGTAATACAAATTTTTGATCTGGATCTTTAGTATTTGCTGTATACCTATGAGTTAATGGAATACCTTGATTCAATTCTACATTTGCTGTAGTATAAACTCCATTTGCATTTACATTAAGAGTGACAGAATTTGAAGTAGCAAAAAGATATGAAATACCATTTACAGAAGAAGAAAATTGTGTATCCTTTTCAATCACTATAGTAGCTGGGGTGTCTGTTGGTGTGATTGTAAGGTCAACGTAAGCTTTAGATCCTCGCACAGATTGTGGAGTATACCCTAAGTGCTTAGCTCGGGATACAACAGAATTTCTAATTGATGCAGTATCAAGAAACATTTCATTAACAACCATATTCAAATAGAACGCGTTGTAATGAGTATTGTAGGCTAAAAGGTCTAGAAGGACAGACAGGGCGGATGCATCAAAATCATAATCAGCAAATTCGTTCTGATCCCCCATAAAATTTTTGAGGTTTGATTTTATTGCATCAAAGTCTAATTCTGCGACTTTTAATTTGGATGAAGTTGTGGCCATTTGTTATCTCTCCCTAGACAATAATACTTCTGTTTGCTGGTCATCTGGATTGTTTACAATTCGGAAAACTACAGCTACTCTATATCGGTTATACTCTTCTTCTGGAAATACCTCAATGCTTATAACTTGTGCTCGGTTTTCCCACGCATCTATTGCACTTCTAACTTCATCTTCTAATAACTGAGCAGTCAAATCCGACATCTGTTCAAATAGAAGATTCTTTAATCCAGAACCTATTTCTGGTTGAAACAATCTTTCATTATTTTCTGTCATTAATATATTATGTATCCCCCTTTTTACAGAGGTAACATTTTTAACTTTAGCCACATCACCAGTAATAGGATTTGCAGTAAAGTCAAAATCTAAATCTTGATAGTCGTTGGCATATGTGGGCATAAGTGTCTCCTATTATATTTAGTTAAACAGACTGAAACTCTATTCCCAACATTTCCCAAAGT
>LWDU01034920.1_pt1 | contig 14626 bp, 15 predicted proteins | sample 727161 | NCBI WGS metagenome assembly LWDU01 (sample SAMN04566230, study PRJNA314399) | hydrothermal vent metagenome | isolation source: deep sea hydrothermal plume seawater | place: Mexico: Gulf of California, Guaymas Basin | collected 2004-07-11 | reverse complement strand
TGCAGTAGAATAAGCACCACCTGTTCCAATCATCATATCTGACCATTGCCAATTCTTTAAAGGTCTGTTTTGTTTCATTAATGGAGGGAAATCTCCAACATAACCTGTCGCTAAGTATTTATTGTTTTTTGGTAATGTTAAGGTGGTATTCTCCATATGCAGTGGCTGAAATAGATATTCCTCTAATAACTCATTCAACGACTTACCGGTTTTAAGAGTAAATAAATATGCAAGTAGTCCTGAACCTATATTTGAATAAGTTGCGTCTTCTATATTTTTCTTATTTAGCTCAAGATGAGTCAAGTAATTATACATGTATTCTGTATCAATATGCCCATATATGTTTTTCCCTGTAAACATATATCTAAACATAGTCTTCTTGGTTTTAAGATCATCAGGCTCTCTTGGCAATCCTGAGGAGTGAAGTGTCAATTCTCTAAGTGTAATATCTCTAACATCTTCATCTTTATATTCTATGCTTTTTGGTAAAATCTCACCAATAGTTTCGTCAAAATCAATTATGCCTTTTGCCTCTAATATCAATCCAACCGAATTGACTAACATTTTTGTGGTAGAACCTATTCCAATGATTGTGTTCTCATTCATTAGATTCTTTTTGCTTTTATCCGCATAACCATATGTGTAGATATTTGTTTCATTATTATGCAATACAGCAACCACTAATCCAATATTATATTTCGATTTAATTAGCTTATTTGCTATTTTGTCAATCTCATTCTTTATTGACTCCTTTGAGTCTAATATTTGAGATTGACTAATAGAGTCAGGTATTGTATGTTTCGATAATTTACAGCTTGTATTAAATGTGATAATGAATATTGATAAAAGATAACTTATTCTTTTCATCTTTTCTGAATTAGTTTGTTTTACTTAAAAATAGATAGGCCAAAATAAAGAAAATAAATCCTACGATTAAACTAAGAATTATACTTCCAATAACATATTGTTGTAGTACTCCTTGTATATATTCTAATCTCCTATTGAAAAAAAGGAGAACCAATCTGAATCTAATAGGCTGGATTGATGTCATACAATGCTCTCTTAAATTATGTGTTGTTGATTCGCAAATTCCAGAAGAAGGGTTAAAGGATATTTCGGATTAATATAACCCATGTACAAAAGGAATGATTTCCTTGTCAAATAAAGCTTTTACCGCTCCTCTTTTTGGGTTAGCATCCAAACCTTTAAATGAGTTTTTTGATTTAAATCGTTTAATAATTTTGTTATCTTTTGTAATTGCTTGAGCGTTTATAGTATAGAATAATGAGAAGTTAGCATCAAGATTCAAGATGAAATCTGCTTGTTCTTTTGAATTGACAGTTTTCCAATATCCCCATAAGAGTATTTTGTCATTTGAATGTTCAATAACATTCTCATTATTAGATTCAATATATACTTTTGCTCCTCTGACAAAATAATCTGTAGCATTTTGTGCGAAAGAGGCTAATGACAATAAACTAACAACAAAGGTTAGCATTAACTTTTTTATAATTACATTTTTTTCCATTGTTTGTATTTTTTCTTTTTAATTTGTTTTATAATATCATAAACTGCACCAGCCCAGTAATTCCTAAAACCAAAACCACCAGGCTTGCCAATCATTCTTTCAGTTAGTATTATTTCTTTTGTTCCGGAATTAATAAGAGTCACCCAAAAAACAGCTTGTTCTTTAGGTTTATCTAATCGTTCAACTATAAAGACAAGAACAATTTTTTGTTTTATATTGCTAAAATTATAGTTTTCAACAATATTATTAATATCAGATTCACTTACACTATAAGATCTGTCAACAAATATCTCATTTAATTTCACTGTTGAATTAATAGCATCAAAATATGAATCTTCAGTATATATCTGCTTCAATTTAAAAGCTTTCTTAACATTATATTTCTCACCTTCATCAAATATTAATTGATTCCAAGCAATAAAATAATGATCAATGATTTTCTGCGGATCGTTAAATCCTTCACGACCTAATAATTTTGTATTAGAAAAATCTAATCCCAGCCATACCCAAGAATGATGCTTTTTAATCTCTGAAAAAGAAGATTGAGCTGAAAGCGACTGAATGCTTAAGCATACAATTATAATAAATAATATTCTTTTCATAATGTGATTTTTTAATTGACCAAATCTAATTATTTTTTTTCAGAACACAAAATTAGATATTTTTTTATTTCTTTATTTAAAGATTGAGAAGGTAAATCTTTTTGTAATGCTTGTTCGAACATTTCTTCTGCTTTTTTATATTTTCCCTTCTTATAATAAAATCTACCAAGAATAAAATAAGTATTATAACTATTAGGATTTAAGAGGATAAATTCATTTTTATCAAATTTAGGTTCTTGAGTATTAAAAATGATATAATCATTTAATTTATTCCTGATTATTTTATGCTTTTCAAAATCGTCATATTCTTTTGTGTCCAAGAAAGAGTCTTTTTTGATAACTTGAGTAATCTCAGAGTTATTGCCTGAAAAAATACTATCCAAATTATAACAAATAAAATCACCTAATTGATAGGGAGGAGTTGAAAACCATACATTTTTCTTATTTGTCTCAAATACAATCCCATGATGTGCTAATAATTGATTTATTGCATGGGAATTACCAAATCCAATTTTTTTATTATTAAGACCTTCCTTGTCTCTTAAAATTTTAATAGAGGTTTTGACATCTAAAATAGAGGTTTTCTTTATTAATTCACTTACTCTATTGTATCTGTATTTGGAGTCCGTATTCTTAATATTTTTAATATTGATAGAATCATTAAGAAAGGAAGAGCTTTGAAAATGATTAGAACAAATAATCAATTCATTGTCTTCAAAAATATCTGTTTTCTCAGGTGTTTTTTCTATGATAATAGTTTTGTTATCATTTGCTGAACTAATCATGATTGATTCAGAAACAAAAACTTCTTTTGAATTAATATAATTTTTAGCTTCTGCTAAGTTTTTTGAGAATTGCAGTGTTTCTCTAACTAGAAGTGAAATAGGCAATTTAGCAGAAGTAGGAGGGGAGGACATGGAAGCGTTAATCGTAATAGCAAGCCCTTCTTCATTCATCCCAGAAACTACTCCCATCATTCCTGGCCATGAATAGGATATGAAAGCATAACCAGAATCTGGTTGAACCATCAATAATACTTTTTCTTTCGCAAAATCATCTCCAAAATAAAAATCAAAGTTACGAGCATGAATAATATTTCCATCTTTTGTATTATCTCCCCAAGCAGAAAAGGAAGTACAGCCAACAAGTGAGTAATTGTTTAATGCATGCCCTAAATCGTGTGCAGCATGATATGCCAATATTCTCATGTATTTTTTGCCAATATAGTCGTATTCATCAGAGAAAGATAAGGATACACCGAATATCTCATTTTTCAATTCTTCTGACACGTAATTATTTATATCAGCATGAAAAAAGTAAATTAGATTCTTTAAAAACCATTGATAAAATTCTGAAGAAACAACTTTATTTATACTGTTTACAAAAACTTCTTCTTGATATTGAATAGGCTCTTCAATTAATTTTCCATAAGCAACACCTCTTTCAAAAGCAGGCCCTGTTAAGAATACTTCCCATAAACCGTATTTATTTCTTTTAGCCCAATTATTTCCATAAGTAAATGAACTATCATTAGAGATTAGTAAAAAGTCATTTTTTTGATATTCAATTGGTATTTCAGGAGAAGTAGAGTGAAGTTTATATTTTGAAAACTGAATCAATCCTATAATAAATAAGATTATGATTAGTATTATAATTAAACCCCATCTTAGTATTCTAAAGAATAGGTTTTTCATTTTTTTGAAATTAGTTTATCTGATAGACTCATAAATAAATAAGAGAAGCTAAAGAAAACAAATCCTAAGAATAAAGCAAAAATCACACTACCAATAAGATATTGTTTTAATACGGATTGAACGTGTTCTAAACCAATATCTGTAGAAAATATTAATTCTTCACTTCCAATAATAAGATGACCTGCATAATAACTGCCAAATAGAATAAAAGGAATCAATGGAGGAATACTGATATTACTAAACATTAAGACAATTATTTTATTCAATCTAAATATGTATGAAAGAAAAATGGCAGCTAACATTTGAAATCCCCAAATTGGAACTATCCCCATAAAAGCTCCAAATCCTACTGATAATGATTTTTGTAAAAGACTGCCTTTCTGAGAAAAGAATTCTTTTTTTATGTTTTTGATTTTTTCTTTTCCAAATAAAAAGTAAAATCCTCTCAATGGAATGTAATAGAGTAGAGCAATAGTAAATAACACGGTATTTAAAATACTAATCCGTGCGAAATCCTTAAAAGGTCTAAAGTGAGAAATTCTTTGCTTATCATCATATTTTACTCTTATAGGGATTTCTGTTATAGGAACATCTTTCCAAGCCATTCGTACCATTACTTCTATCTCGAATTCAAATTTTGCAGTAAAAAATCTTATTCCCCTCATCTTATTTAATGGATACAGACGAAATCCTGTTTGGGTATCTGATAGTGAAATACCTGTTTCTACCCAGAACCAGAAATTTGAAAACTTATTCCCGAAACTACTTTTTTTAGGAACTCCATCTTGAGTCATATCTCTTGCTCCAACAATAATTGAATCCGGATGCTTTGCAATGGCTTCTACAAATAAATTAATATCTGTAGGGTAATGCTGACCATCAGAATCAATAGTAATTCCATATTCAAAATCTTTTCTTATAGCATATTGAAAAGCATCTCTTAATGACTTCCCTTTTCCTTTGTTTTCTTTATGAGTTATAATGTCAATTTTATCTGAAAAATTCTTTAGAATTTGAGAAGTGTTATCATCAGAACCGTCATTCACAACAATTATATTTTTGCAAATATTTAGCACTTCTTTCAAAACCTTTTCTAGGGTTTTGTCATTATTAAAAGTGGGTATTATTACGCACCACTTCTTTTCTGAAGAATTATTTTGTTTTATATTCTGCATTTAGTTTAAAATAAGCATCATCATTTTGACTGATAATAGATCTTATATTATATTTTTCTTGTTCTTCTATTATTGATATTTTTACATTGTAAGTATTATTCTCAGAGGGAACTATCATTTTTGAAAACTTAATATTTTTTGCGAACACAAGTTTAACTTTTAACCCTAACTTATCAGAAACTAAATACCTTACAATATCACACATCATTACTCCAGGTAATACTGATTTCTTAGGAAAGTGTCCTTTAAAAACAGGATGAGAAAAATCAATATCTATTAAATAATTAATATCCCCTTCATTTTCATGTGCCTCTAAAATTGAATATACTTTTTCCATTTTAATTGCCAAAGAAGTTAATTTTACTTGCATCTCCATTCTGTGAAATTATTTCTAATTGACTTAATGTAACTATCTCTTTATGGAAAGTTAAAATAATCTCTTTTAGTTTCTTTTTCATTTCACCTTTTTTTGGAGTTATTACAACAATATAGCTCTGTTCATCTTCTGAATAACTAACTTCTAATTTGGTGTTATTCAAAATATCACCAGTTAATATTGACATTATAAACTGATTTATATGTTTGTCAAACTTATTATCTGACTTTCCATTTATTAAAAAGGTTTCTTTAAAAGGCGTTTGCTGTTCCCAACTAATATTTCCTTCTTTCTCATATTTAAAAATTCCTGTAGAAATTAATGGTTCATTGAGCATTGATATGTCTTTCTCCTGTTTATAATTACATTCAATATGATTTAAATTTGTAAAATGCGCTTTCAAAATTTTCTCAATAGATTGCTCTTGACCTAACAGTATGTTGGAACTAAGTATTGCAAATAATATTAAAAGATTACGCATTATTTATAGTTTTAAATTTTAGTCCTTTTTTATGACAATAGATGATTATATTCTCCAGAATGGATAAAGTGCTTTCACATCTATCATGAAAAAGAATAATAGATCCCCCTTTATTAATTCCATTTATAACTCTGTTGGATAATTTTTTAGCATCTTTTGTTATGGTATCTAATGAACGAATATCCCATCCGACAGAAGTCATTTCTAGTTTTTTTAATATTTTTTTAATATTAGGATTTGTAATTCCAAATGGAGGTCTAAAGAATATAATTTTTTTAGAAGTAATTTGTTCAAGTAGCTGATTTGTTTTTTTTATCTCCTCTGTAATTTTATTTTTACTAGAGATAGGGAAAATAGTTTTGTGATAATATGTATGATTTCCTATAGAATGACCTTCATCAGATATTTGTTTTACAAGTTCTGGATTAGCTAACACATTTTCTCCAATCAAAAAAAAAGTACCTTTAACATGATGTCTAGCTAGAATCTCTAGAATTTTTGGGGTCATAATTGGATCAGGGCCATCATCAAATGTTAAACAAATATTGCCTTCTCTAACTGAATTAATTGATTTTACAAATATATTTTGTCTAATATCAAAAATACCAATTATAAGATAAGTAAGAATTACAAATAAAATAATACAGAATAAGGGTGTCATTTTCTTAAGATTATAATGCCAATATCATTTTTTAAGGCATGATTAATTATAAATACTCTCTTTATTTTTGATGGCAATTTACACCCATCTAATTCAGATATATTGGTATTTAGCAATTCTACAGCTAATTGTAATCCGAATGCAGGGTTCGTCATAAAAACACCACTGAACTTTGAATAATTAAGAGTGTTTATTTCCTTTGAATGATTACAAGTTGAGCGACCTGAGATAAGGACATCTTCATTAGAGTTGAAGTTGTCAGTAATATAATAGTTTGCTTTTTTTTCTTTTGTAATAATACAATTAACAATCTCTGCTAATGAACCATTTTTATTAGGAGATACATTAAAGAATGTTGATCCAGTAGTGAATTCTTCTTTAGATTTGATTTTCATAGATAAATTATCTAATAGTGGAATCGCTTCATCAACTCCTCCTACAATTACATTCTTTCCTTCCTTAGTTAACAAGATTGAATCTAATAGTGCTCCTTCAAATGATAAGCTTCCTTGAGAATAAGTAATATTATAACCCTTATTCTGTGTATGTAATGCAATTTCCCCTGAGATAGTATTATGAACTGAGTTAATGAAAGGTGTAGGTGATAATATAGATTGTTCTGGATCAATCAATGAACATAGAAATAGTTCTGAATTATGAAGACTAGCAAGTCCAGTAGCGACTACAATAGCATCAATCTTATTTCTGGATGAACATTTTATTGTATTTGCCAAACCCATCTTAACAATTACTGACATTCTTCTTAAGTTGATTCCAGCAATAACATCCTTATAATCAGGATGTGTAATGTCTGTTGCAATTTTAGAGTTTATACAGCCATCTATAATACCTTGATTAAATGTATTGCCTTTTGATATAGTCGAGTATTTATGAATAAATGCCATTATTTACCAATAATTATTGTTGCATTGTTTCCCCCAAAACCAAAAGAATTGGAGAGAACGGTATTAATTGTAATGTCTTTTTTGATATTAATTACGGGTTTAACTTTAAGCTCTGGCATTAGGATATTATGGTTTAGAGTTGGGAAGATGGTCTTATTTTTGATTGAAAGAATAGAATATATACACTCCACAACACCAGCAGCAGCCAGAGTGTGTCCAGTATACCCCTTAGTAGAACTAAATAACTGATTCTTTCCAAATAAAGTTTCAATTGCTCGCCCTTCAGAAAGGTCATTGTTTACCGTTGCAGTTCCGTGAGCATTGATGTAATCTATGTCTTCAGGTTTTAAATCTGCTTCTTCTAAAGCTAATTGCATTGATTTTTTAGCTCCTTCTCCATATGGTGAAGATGCTGTCTGGTGATATGCATCATTTGCATTCCCCCAGCCAAGAATTGATGCCACTTTCTTATTCTTTGTAATTGATAAAGATTTATCGTTTTCTAAAACAATATAAGCAGCTCCCTCTCCTAGGTTTAATCCTTTTCTATTATTGTCAAATGGTTTGCAAAAGCCAGTATCATAAATCCTAAGAGAATTAAACCCATGAACTGTAAATTTAGTTAATGCATCACCACCACCCACTAAAACTCTATCAGCTAGACCATTTTTAATTATTCTTGATCCAAGAATGATTGCATTTGCTGTAGACGAGCAAGCTGTAGAAATTGTAGTTTTAAACTCATCAAGATGAAAATAATCTGCTAAATAATCGGTTATTATACCAGAAGGGTTATGTGCTAGAGTTTGTATTCTTACGTCTTTTTCTAGAATTTTCTCTGCTAGATCCATTCCGCCAACAGTTGTTGCTCCAATAATGACAGTTTTAATTTTTGGGTTTATCTTATTCTCTCCCCATGCTTGTTTTGCCGCAATTAACGATAATAATAACGATCTTGGGAAAACTTCTTGTTTGTCCTTTCCGAAAGCAATTAATGAAAGTTCTTGGTTTGTTAGCTTAATTTCGCCACCCATAAAATTCTCTTGTAGCCTATTTATTAAATCAATGCTTGATATTCCTGATCTTAAATTCTGTAATGAATTAAGATTTTCATCTAGATTCATTCCTATTGCCGAGACAATACCTAATCCAGTAATAGAAATACTCATCTAGTCATGATTTATTATTCTCAATATATTCCGCAATAGTATTTACAGATTGGAAAATTTTGGCTCCTTCTTCAGGATTAGATATTTTAATATTAAACTCCCTGTCAAGCATTACAATAATTTCAAGAGCATCTATTGAGTCTAGTCCTAACCCGTCTCCAAAAAGAGGGGTATCATCTTTAATATCATCTTGATTCAAGTCTTCAAGGTTTAGGTGTTCAATTAGTTTCTTTTTTAATTTTATTTTTAATTCACTCATTTGCTTATAGTATTTGATTATATTTTTTCTAAATTAAAGAAGTGTCAAAGCTAGCCTTTTAAAGACTTGCACTGACACGTGCTCTTTTTGCCTTTATTTTCTGAAGCATCCATTCAGGATATTCTGAACTATCATCAGTTTTTATTAAGTCCTCTTGTTTGCAATTAAGAATTATTGCTGCTGTTTGTACCCCCGAATAGGAAGCCCCAGCAACACCATGCGCCATTACACTTGCTCCACATAAATACAAGTTTTCGATTTCGGTTTTTGATTTATAGGAAAAAGGGCCAGTTTGCTTGAAACTTTTCTCCGTCCCGTATACACTACCTTCAGTTGAATTAATGTAAAACTCATTAGTTATAGGTGTACCGAGATCTTTCTGCACAATTTTATTACTTACCCCTGGCAATACCTTTTCAAGACCGTTGATCATTTTCTGAGTTAAACGCTTTTTAAACTGCGCATACTCCTCTGAACGGTGATCTCCATCTTCTTTTAAATGATTGAATGATTCACGGTTTATAAAAGTAACGACTTCAAGTGTATGGTATCTGCCATCAAAACTTGGTGGATCTTTAAGTGTAGTGCAGCTGATAAACATTCCTGGGAATCTTTCTCCTGATGCAATATCAACCTTCATTAAGTCGTTAAAAACCTCATCAGCATCTTTGTTATCCATCATCCATATATTGCCAGAATCTAGTCCTGCTTCACGCACATCCATATCTACTGTTACAAATAGCATAAGTGAAGTGCATGAATATTTTGTTTTGTTAAGTTTATTCAATAACTTTGAACTCAGATTATTCTTTCCTATCAAATCAAGGTATGTAATACTCGGATCTGTGTTAGAGATGATATTTTTTGCATAAATCTTTTCTCCGTATTCAAGCTCTACACCAACCGCTCTCTTTTTTTGATTTCCTTCAAGTAGAATATGTTTTACACGACTACTTGTTCTTACTTTGCTTCCATTTTTTTTAATAGCCTTGGTCATAGCCTTAACAATGGATCCTCCGCCTCCCATTGGATAGAATCCACCGCTGAAATAATGCTGCATAACAGCACAATGGTATGGGAAGCTTGCTCTTTCAGGAGGTAGTCCATGATTCATTGCTTGCACATTCAAAACATTCTTTAATAAGGGGTCTTTAATGTGCCAATCAATCACTGTCTTTAAACTAAACAAACCGTATCTGCCAAGGTTTCTTGTGCGCCATGGAATTGTAATGTTGTCCCAAAAACCATTCATTTTAGGAATTAAATGTAGCTCATTACTCACATTGCGTACTATTTCTAAGTATTTTATAATCCCTTTTTTCTCTTTAGGGAAACGATTTGAAAGTGATTCAATTAATTTATTAAAACCAGCAGCCATATCGACCCGTTTATTTCCCACCCAGCAATGCTCATATGCAGTTGGATTCATTCTGAAAAACACTAAGTCATTAGCAATACCCAGCCCTTCATACAATTCACTCGTTGACTCACCCTTTCCTAGTAGCCCCATATAATGCACTCCTGGTGTAAAACGATAACCATTCAAGTAAAAGCTATGACACCACCCTCCAGGAACATCATGCTGCTCAAGAACCATCACTCGCTGACCTGAACGCGAAAGACAAATAGCTGATGCAAGCCCACCCATTCCTGAACCTATAATAATAGTGTCTAATTCCATTTTATTGAATGGTTAATATTTCTATCCTACGACATGAAATAGGACGTATATAATATAAGGGGTAATCATTTCCCTGATTGCTATCAAAAAGAATAATATTCATAAGGGACAAAGTTAAAAAAAGCCACATAACTGTGCGGACTTTTTACTGGCAATTAAAATTTGATTATTTTGTTATAATTTACTCTTTACAAAAGTAACAATTTTTGTTTTTATTTTTCTTATTCACTTATATTTGCAAAAAAAGTTATTTTCATTCTATAGGTTATTCTACCTTAGCAGAGCCTTAAATTAATTCTAACAATATGAAAGATAATTATGATGTTTGTATTATAGGAGGAGGGTTGGCAGGACTAACACTCTCCCTACAATTAAAACAGGAAAATCCTGAAATTTCAATTTTAGTAATTGAAAGAAGAAAAGGTGACGCTCCTGATTCAGCTCATAAAGTAGGTGAGTCTACCGTTGAATTAGGAACCTATTATTTGAGAGAAGTTCTTAATCTTAAAGACTATTTAGATGAACATCAACTTCCAAAAGAAGGGTTAAGGTTTTTTCTTACCCCCCAACATAAAGATGATATTTCTAAGAGAGTAGAATTAGGTCCAAAAGCAACACCTACTGTTCCTTCGCATCAATTAGATAGGGGGACTCTGGAAAATGAATTAGCTAACAGAGCTAAAAAATTAGGAATTAAGGTTTTATTTAATGCAAAAGTTAGTAATATTAATCTTAATAAAGAAAAGCATACTATTACTTATGTAACTGGTGGAATAGAAAAGATCATTAGTTCAAGATGGACTGTTGATGCAAGTGGAAGATCAAGTTTTCTAAAGCGAAAACTTGGATTTAAGAAAGATCTAAATCACGATATTAATACTGCTTGGTTTAGGATGAAAGGAAAAATTGATGTTGCTGATTGGTCTGAAGATAAAAAATGGGTGGAATCTGTAAAGCCAGGACTAAGAAGATTAGGGACAGTCCATTTTATGGATAAAGGATACTGGGTTTGGCTTATTCCATTAGCAACAGGAAACACCAGTATAGGTATTGTTGCCGATCCACGATATCATGCTTTTGAAGAATTTAACAAATTTGAAAAAGCAATGGATTGGCTGAAAATAAACGAGCCTCTTTGTTTTAAACATCTCGATAAAAAGAGAGATGATGTTCTTGATTTTAGAGTATTAAAACATTATTCACATCATTCCAAAAAATTATATTCCACAGAAAGGTGGGCTGTAACAGGAGATTCAGGAGTATTTTTAGACCCTTTTTATTCGCCAGGAACTGATTTTATTGCTATTAGTAATACTTTTATAACAGATTTAATTACTAGAGATAAAAATAAAGAAGATATATTTTTAAGAACGAATGTTTTTGAACAAGCTCATTTTTCTTTGTTTAACAATTGGGTGCCTATTTATAAAGATAAATATCAACTATGGGGATTAACACAGACTATGGTGTTGAAGATTTATTGGGATTGGCTGGTTTACTGGGCTGTACCTACTCTTTTATTTACTAATAATGGTTTTACGAATATATCTGTATTGAAAGAATTGTTTTCTTCAGAGAAAAAGATTGGGCAAAAATTTGGTCAACTGAATTTAAAGATGCAGCAAATTTTTGTTGAATGGTCAGGTCATGACACAGCAACTATTTCCAATAAGTACATTGATCTTTTCGGTAGTACTAACATAGTAGCTTTTCACAAAGGAATTGAGGAGAGATATACTCCTGAAGTATTAATTGAGAAAATTCATGCTAATGTTGATCTTTTAGAAAATATAGCATCAGAAATTTTTCGATTGATGAGTACTCAAATATATAACACTTCTAGTGATTTAAAAGTTAATCCATATCACATGAGTTTACTTGAAAAACCTACAGATGATATTGATGGAAATATTTCACATTCAATGATTAAAGAAGATGTTAAGATAATGTGGTTATACAAATAAATATTTTAGGAAGATAAATAAAAATGAATTTACAAAAAAAGATAGTTTTAATTTAATTAGATATAATGACAATAATTTTATTAGTTATTATATTAGTTTATTATTCTACATATATTATAAATTTCTTTTTGAGAATATGGCTAGGTGGTACAGATTTTGCATTTAGTTATAAGAAAAATAATAAACGGATCAAGCCATTCTACTTCATTCATATTCCTAAAAATATGGGTACATTAGTACATTATAATTTACCAAAATCATATAATGATAAATATTATATGTTTGGATATTTAAATAATAATCTATTATTTTCAATGAGAAATCATATCTTAATAGATGATTTAATTAAACATGATTCAACATTATTAAATTTGCCAATGATAGCAATTATCAGAGAGCCTATAACAAGATTTATTAGCATTTGTAATTTTATACAGGTTAACCCTAAATATGTGATTGGTTTATGTAAGAAATTTGGTCATACAACATATCCTAGTATTTATAATTTATTTAATACTATACTACCACAAATTAAATTTCTTACCAGTAAACATAACCTAAATATACAGGTATTTCGTTTAGAAGATAAAATTAATATAAGAAACGCTTTTTTAAAGTATGATCTCGATATAGACTATAATAAAAAGATTAATGAATCAAAAAAAACATATTCAATAAATAATTTAACTAAAGATGATTTAGATTTTCTAAATAATTATTATAATGAAGATATAAAATTATATTTAAGACTACCAATTGGTGGTATGAAACTACTTAAAGATTAATTATTAGGATATCGTTGCTTAATATAATATACTATTTGGCTAGCACTTAACTTAGAGGATGACCCATGGGTTTGTTTTTAAATCACTCATACCTTATTCAAAATATTATTATGTTTGTGCTAAATTAAAAAACTATTAAATATGAAAACAATTATTACAACTTTTATTTTTTCAATCGTTACATTAATTTCATTCAACCTACTGATGGTGAGGTTAATGTAGATGGGACTGATGCATGTGAAATGCTAGCAAGTTACATTGATGGCAAGACTTCTTTAAATATTGTGGAATCGCAATCAGAATCCGAATACACTTTTGTCCTCTATGTAATTGAAAAAAATATGGGAGACAGGAAGGGGAAGATTGATATTTTAGAAAGTAAATCTAAGAAAACTATCTTTGAATCTAAATGGAAAAGAGGAACTATGAATGCCTTGTATGGTTATTCAGGTACAAGGCATGCAATCGGTAGAGTATTTAAGGGGCAAGTGTTGAAAGAATTTAAACAAATTAAAAAATAATAATCTGAAATATCTTCTTGTTATATTATTAGTTACTTCTTCTATATCTTATTCTCAAGATGTATCGGTAATTTACAAAACGGATACTATTTACTTTTATGGTTATGATTTTACTCATTTTACTTTTGCGGAGGAAGTTGTTGTTAATGCTCCTGGCAGATATATATTTCCTTGGATAAATTATATTAATTCTCATTTTCCGTTTTCAGAAATAGAGCTCCAGAAGATTGGATAAAAACAACTATTATTCATGATTTCTCATTTACCAATAAGATTAATAAAGAAATTGTTGATAATCTTTCTATGATGGCCATTAATGCTAGTAGTGCATTAACTGAAGACTCTATACAAGCAATTATCTCTAATTACGATTTAAAACAAAAAGATGGAATAGGATTAGTTGCTTTAATGGAATATGTTAATAAGGCAAAAGAAGAAACATTAGTGCAATTTGTTTTCTTTGATATTAAAACTAAAAACCATATTAAAACATATGAATCATTAGTTTATGGAGGGATTGGGATAGGACTCACTAAGCATTGGGGTAGGAGTTTTGTAAAAAATGTTGATCATTTAATAAAATCGTACCATTATAATTTACGCTCTAGCCATAAATCAGAATGGAAAAGAAAGAAGAAACGAATTTATAAGTTGGGATTTTCTAAATAAACATAATAATCCGTTAATTTCTTAGTTATTTAAAAATTAATATCAATTATCAGAAATAAACAAAAAAAGAAAGCAGCGCTTAGCCTGCTTTCTTTATAATATAATCCTCTCATCCTGACTTTTTTTGGTGGGCTTCTCGGTCCTAATTTCGAACTT
>LWDU01043587.1_pt1 | contig 14627 bp, 7 predicted proteins | sample 727161 | NCBI WGS metagenome assembly LWDU01 (sample SAMN04566230, study PRJNA314399) | hydrothermal vent metagenome | isolation source: deep sea hydrothermal plume seawater | place: Mexico: Gulf of California, Guaymas Basin | collected 2004-07-11 | reverse complement strand
AGATTAGCTGGGCCGATTTGTTGATCCTCGCCGGCAATGTTGCTATCGAATCAATGGGTGGTAGGACTTTTGGCTTCGGTGGAGGGAGGGAGGATATTTGGGCTCCAGAGGAAGATATTTACTGGGGTAAAGAAGCTGAGTGGCTTGGCAACAGGCGCTATACTGGTGATCGCGAACTTGAGAATCCACTTGCTGCAGTCCAGATGGGTCTGATTTATGTGAATCCTGAGGGGCCAGACGGCAACCCAGATCCACTCGCAAGTGCAAAAGATATCAGGGAAACATTTGGCCGTATGGCTATGAATGACGAAGAGACGGTCGCTCTCACTGCAGGAGGACACACTTTTGGAAAGGCCCACGGTGCGGGAGATGCCAATCTTGTGGGAGCTGAACCAGAAGGTGCTCCAGTTGAAGAACTGGGGTTGGGTTGGAAAAATGCACACGGTTCAGGTATTGGTAGGGATAGTATCACGAGTGGCCTCGAAGGAGCTTGGACCGCTAATCCAACTCAATGGGATAACGGCTATTTTGATCTACTTTTGGGTTACGAATGGCAAGTTGTTAAGAGCCCAGCGGGTGCATATCAATGGCACGCCGTAAATCCTGAGCAAAAGGATCTCGCACCAGATGCGGAAGATGCTTCAGTCCGTGTGCCGACTATGATGACAACAGCAGACATGGCAATGCGTGAAGATCCAATCTATAAGAAGATTTCAAAGCGTTTTCATGCGAATCCAGAAGAGTTTGCAGAAGCATTTGCTCGTGCTTGGTTCAAGCTAATCCATCGTGATATGGGTCCTCGTGCAAGGTATATGGGCCCTGAAATACCCGAGGAAGAACTTATATGGCAGGATCCTGTTCCAGAAGGCAACACTGATTATGACGTAGGCGTTGTTAAGGCACGAATAACAGCAAGTGGATTGACGGCTCAGGAAATGGTAGAAACTGCTTGGGCGAGTGCTTCAACATTCCGTGGTTCAGATATGAGAGGCGGTGCTAACGGAGCACGGATTAGACTAGCTCCACAGAAGGACTGGGAAGTTAACAAGCCTCAGCAGCTCGCCCGTGTCTTGGGCGTGTTGGGAGAAATTGCTACGGAGAGTACTGCGTCTTTAGCCGACGTCATCGTTCTTGCAGGCAATACTGCTATTGAGCAGGCATCGGGAGTAAGTGTACCATTTACTCCCGGCCGTGGAGATGCTTCTTTGGAACAAACGGACGTAGACTCATTTGCAGTGCTTGAACCTGTTGCTGATGGTTTTCGCAATTATCAAAAGGCCGAGTTAGCGGTCAGTCCAGAAGAGATGATGCTTGACAGAGCACAGCTACTCGGACTTACGGCGACAGAAATGACTGTGCTTGTCGGCGGCATGCGGGCGTTGGGCATCAGTGTGGATGGTCACGGGGTCTTTACTGACTCACCAGGTCAGTTGAGCAACGACTTTTTTGTTAACCTGCTTGATATGAGCGTCGAATGGAATCCAACAGGAAGTAATTCTTACGAAGCAGTTGATCGTGTTTCGGGTGCAGTGGTTAGAACCGCTACGCGAGTTGATCTTGTGTTCGGATCAAATTCTCAGCTTCGAGCTATTGCCGAAGTATATGGTTGCCAAGATTCTAAAGAGAAGTTTGTGACAGACTTCGTAGCTGCATGGAGTAAGGTCATGAATCTGGACTTGTTTTGATATCATCAAGGGGGGCCCTCATGTCATCTAAAATAACCTTAGAAGAGGTGCGAATCACCTGGTCCAAAGTAGTCTTACTCATCTGTTTTTATTCTGTAGGCTGTTCTTCTTCTAATCTGGAACACCAAAATCCAGTGATTGATTTCTGGATGCAAGGACAGCCTGTCTTTGGGGTTTTTGCTCCTAGCGAATCCAGAATGGGAGATTCAAGAGACTTGGGAGGGGGACGCCCTAGGCCGATATATACCTCTAAAGGAGCTAGAGCTTTGGCTGAAAACCCTCTGTATGATTTTGTGTTTCTGAATTTGGAAGGATCTTACGATGCTGAGGCGGTAGACATAATGGTTGAAGGGTTGGGAGCATCCCAGGACTTACCCAAGAAGACCTTATTGGTGAGGATCCCGTCGATTGCCACTGATGGTGAGAAAATCACAAGGCAAAGAGTCGAAGAAATTATGCTCTCGGGAGCAGATGGTGTGGTTTTCCCCCATGTGCGTAGCGTGGAGGAAGCGGAAATGGCGGTTGGGTTTTTCGAAAGCTTAGGTGTCGATGTATGGTCACCCTCAAATCCTAAGGGCGACAAATTGGTCATGATTATGATTGAGGATCCTGGAGCTTTAGATCTTGTAAAGCAGATTGCGAGTGTACCAGGGTACAGTATTCTGGCTTGTGGAATAGGAAGTCTGACTAGAGCATTAGGAGGGGATAGGGAAGCGGGTGAAGAAGGGAATTTACGAGTTTTAGCTGAAGCAACACAGCTTGGTTTGCCAGATATGATCACAGCCAATGTTGGCAATGTTCAGCAAAGATTAGATGAAGGATTCTTGGCTCTACTGATGCAAGGCTCCGAGGCCGATGAAGCTATTCGAATAGCCAGGAAGTCGATCGGGCGAGATGTAGCCATGCTGGACCACTAAGGTTTAACTGCCCAATCTTATTGTGAGCGGAGGGGCGTACTTTCTGGAAGTCTAGTTATTCTGTGGTGACCCTTCGGTTTCACTAGGATTAGCTTCCAGGTACGCTGCTGAAAAGTTTTTGATCTCTTCTTGTACCGTTTCAGATATGCTTGTTTGGAGATCTGATACTTCGCCGATTCCCATGCCTGTAGAATACCAAGTCACACCTTCTGCCAATGTGATTTGAGCATCTCGGGTCATCTGGATAGACTGGTGCATCCTGACCGAAATGAAGTAGGCTACAGTACCCTGGTTTACTAAGCACTGTGAAGAAACCCTCAATTGAATTTCGGAGCATCTCCTGCTCTGTTAAAAGTTCGACTTCAGATTCCAGCAAAGTCCGTTCGACGACGGCCTGTGTTTCGTTAGTATTTATCCCGGCTAGTTCACATGCAGCATTTGTAGACGTGCGAACGAAGACGCCTCCGATGCCTTCCAGAGTATAGTTATTCCAAGCATTGTCCTGGCCCTGAGCATTAAAAGGCAGGATTAAAAAAAACAATGCTAGTAAGGTAGATTTATTAAAGAGTTTCATTCTGATTATTTCCATATCTAAGGAGATTCTAGCCACCGCAGGATCGGCAATTGTGGTTATTCTTAGAGCCAAGCTTTTCTAATAATGCGATGGTTATCGGGTGAGGTTGGGCCCTTTGCTCCGGACTATTTGCTAAGTCTGCGGTAGTTTGCCCACGGCGACTGATTACTTTAACGTCAGCACCTTGAGATACAAGATATAGAATGCTTTCGTTATCTCCTCTGGCAGCTGAATTGTGCAGGGCGGAATAACCGTCCTTATCACGAAGATTAGGATCGACTCCAAGTTCTTCAATCAGATACTTTACAGCTGGTAGCCAGCCGTCAGGAACCCCTCTGTGCTGTTGGGCAACACGGGAACTTCCGAATCCAACTCCTGAAGCTGCATGCAAAGGGTGGACTCCAAGACCACCATGTGGTACTGGATCCAGTCCAGAAGGATCTCCGTCGTCATCATCATCAGGTTCATTGTTAGCGAAAAAGAATCTTCTTCGAGGGTCTATTATGTTATATGTCCATATGTTGGGGTCAGCACCATGCTTCACTAGTAATTTCATGGCTTCTACATCATGGGCATAAGATGCCCGCCAGAAAGGTGTTGCACCAGAAAAGTCTACTCCCATTCTCCCAGCATTGTATGCAGCATACCAAATGTGAGTATCGGTTCTTTCGTCTGGGTCTGCTCCTGCCATAAGAAGATCTTCCATCAGTTGCAGATAGGTGGTTTGTTGTTGGCGGAAAGCTTGAGGTTGAGGGTACCATGTTCTCAAGGACCACTCGATATTAAGAGTGGCGAACAATGGACCAGCTCCGTCATCGCTGACGATATTTGGATCTGCTCCCGCTTCCAGTAATTCTTTAGCGAGGTCATAGTTTCCATTGATGACAGCTACCAAAATGGGACTTGACTGATCTCCTTTGGTAGTTTGGTCTACATCAGCACCGCCTTGAATTAAGAGGCGTGCGGATTCTATGTTGCCGTCTCTTGCAGCGTAGTGCAGTGCTGTAAATCCCCCTTGTTTACCAATTTGTTGTATCGACGATAGGACTTTAGGACCTTTTGGAGGCTCTTCTGAAGGAGTATTTCCACCTCTATTTGCTCCTCCGAAAGGACCACCCCGGGTGTTCTCTTCCTCACCTTCAGGCTTAGGGTCTTCAGCGGCTTCTCTGATCCTGCTTCTGCGATTACGTACTTCTGTAGCCTTTTTGGAGACCTCTTCGTAATCCTTGATGTTATTTGCTATACTCAAGTCGGCATCCAAGTCCATGAGAGCTTGAACAGCTTCTGTGGCGTTGCGTGTGGAGGCGAACATGAGAGGAGTCCGGTTCGAGTATGCATCAAGGGCATTAACGTCACCACCACCACCGGCGAGAATATTGATCAACTCCCCTGAGTTGGATTCTGCGGCGAAATGCATCGCAGTTACACCTGTGGAGGTATATCGATTGGGGTCAGCGCCACCTTCCAGGAGTTTTTTTACGATCTTGCTATGCCCAGCTCTACTAGCCATATGAAGTGGTGTATATCCACCGAGACGACTGGTTGAAGTTGGGCTTGCACCAGCGAAGAGCAGGATCTCTACAATTTACACTTCATTGTTCAGGGCTGACCAATGAAGTGCTGTGAGACCATCTGTTTGAGCAGCATTTGGATCTGCTCCTTGTCGGAGAAGTTCTCGGACAGTGATAAGGTCATTATTTTGAGCGGCATCTGCCACTGGAGCTTCATTCGGAGCACCTGCAAAGAACACCAAGAAAATCGACACTGTTCCCAACAAGCTTAGAATTACGTTTTTCTTTCCTAATAATGACATAACCAGTCTCCTGTCCTTCCTTAAGAGCTCAATAACTTATTCAAAAGTTTCAAGTCGTTTAGATTGAGAATGTACCAGTACTATTTCCGAAGGTTTCGATGTCATCCACTCCTATCTTGTGGAGAAGGTCTAGCATGGCGTTCGCCATTGGCGTTCCAGCTGGAGCTTTAATGTGGCGACCACCTTCCAAGGCTCCGTTGGCTCCACCCACAAAGAATAGGGGGCAGCGCACATGGTTGTGTAAATTACTGTCGGCCATTGCTGATCCGTACATGATGGCGGTTTTATCCAACAGATTTGAATCTCCCTCCGTAGTATTCTTGAGTTTCTCAAGGAAATACGGAAGCATCGCAACATGATATGCATTTATTTTTGCGAAATCTTTGATTCTCTCTTCTCGGCCACCGTGGTGTGATGCTGCATGGAATGGGCTACCACTTCCACTTTCTGGATAAACCCTTGGCGAAGCATCACGCCCCATTTTGAGAGAGAAGACTCTGGTTGTATTAGACGTAAAAGCGAGAACTTGAAGGTCGAACATCAACTTCATATGCTCAGCAAATTCATCTGGGACACCAACTGGAGCTTCTGGGATGTTACGTTCTTCCCCACTTGCATTCTGAGCTTCTATCCGTTGAATGCGTTGCTCCAATTCACGGATGTTTTCCGTGTATTGGTCAAGCCGCAGTCCATCAGCGGGACCAAGATCTCTACGTAGGGCCGATATTTCTTCCAACATCCAGTCCAGGATACTTCTGTCTGCCTGTCGTCGTGCGCTTCTCTGCTCTGGGCTTCCGCCAGCACCGAAGAGCATTTCAAAAACGGCACGTGGGTCCCGCACCATCGGAAGGGGTTCATTGGGTGAAGCCCAACTGATGTTGTCAGTGTATGCACAGGCGTAGCCGTATGCACACCCTCCAGCTTGATCTACGTTCTCAATAGTGAGCTGAACTGAAGGGATTGGAGTTTCGTGTCCATATTTGTTCACATATAACTGATCTAGTGAAGTTCCTATGTGGACATCGGAACCTTCAGTTTGCTTGGGATGAGCTTGAGTCATGAATACGGCTGCTGTACGGAAGTGGTCGCCCCCGATCTCTTGAGGAGAGAACGCATCCGCCATTCTGGAATCGGTGTTACTGACGATAGTCAGGTAGTCCTGGAATGGTTCCAGTGAACTAAGGCTCGTCGGGGTCAAGTCGAAGTCCCGCCCTTCTGCTCTGGGGTTCCAGAGATTCAAAGAGGCACCCAATTCATTACAGCCTGCCGCTCCGTGCACCTGTTCAATACAAACAAGACGGGTCCGTTCTGCTGCGATGCCTTCAGGGCTAGACGCCCAAGCACTTTGAGCTGGGATCATCGCGTCAAAAAGTGGTAGGCCAATGGTAGCTCCTACTCCACGCAACATGGTACGGCGGGAAATGTGTTTTCCAGTAATAAATTCCATCGTTTTAAGCCTCTTTGGAGGTTTTACATTCAGGCACAGAAGACTGACATAGGTCAGTGGTCCATGCAAGTAGCTTCTCTTTTACAAACATCTCTAGTTGCTCCCCGAGGTGTCAGTCACAACTTCTTCCCATTGAGCAGTTTGGAATGCGGGGCTTTCTATAACTCCCAGTACAAACTCAGAAATTCGGTAGTCATGTCCTGCTGCTTCTCGGGTAATCTCTCGTACCGTTGGCATGTCGTAGTATTCGACCCTTCGACCCAAAGCATAGGCCATTAAATTTGAAGCGAAAATGCGGTAGAACACCTCTGGACGAGTCAGTAGGGCGTTCCTTAGATCAGCAGGACCTGTAAGGGGGGTTCCATCGTAGAGCTCTCCGATGGGATTAATCAAATTCCCCTCATCTCTTACTCTATAAGCTCCTGTTACGTCAAAATTCTCAAGGGCGAGACCGAACGGATCCATCACGATATGACAAGCCATACACACTGGGTTGGCTCGGTGTATCTCCATACGTTCTCGGACCGTCAGAAACCGCCCATCTTCAGCACCATCTGTGTCTTCAAAGGGAGGAACGTCTGGTGGAGGTGGAGGTGGAGGTGTGCCAAGCAATACTTCCAGCACCCACTTCCCTCTTAACACAGGAGATGTACGGTCAGCATGAGAGGTCATTGCCAAGATGCTTCCGTGTCCTAAGATGCCTCTGCGAGTTTCATCTGGGTATGTTACTCTCTGAAAATCTGATCCAGTAACTCCTGGAAAACCATAGTGTCGAGCCAATCTTTCGTTTATGAAAGTGTAATCGCTGGTCAACAATTCCATTACGTCAAGATCCTCCTCAATAATATGGGAGAACAACAGCTCCGTCTCTCGTGCCATTGATTCAGAGAGAGTTTTATCAAAATAAGGATAGCTCAGGGCGTCAGGAGAAAGTTTCTCCAAATCCTGCAATCTTAGCCATTGAGCCCCGAAGCGTTTCGCCAGAGCAACCCATGCTCTGGGATCTCTAAGCATTCTTCGAGCCTGTCTTTCTAGTTCTCCTTGACTACTGAGCTGCTGAGTGGCAGCTAGGTCCAACAGTTCTTGGTCTGGGGTGGATCCCCAAAGGAAGAACGAGAGTCTTGATGCTAGGTCTACGTCACTAATCCGGTGAGATGATCCAACCACCGCATCTGCTGGGGCCTCTTCCGTCCGGAAGATGAAGTGAGGGCTAGCTAGGATGGCTTGAAGGGCGCTTCTTATGCCTCCTTCAAAATCTCCATTTTCGGCTCCCCGGTCATAAAAAGTCATCAATCCTCTTATATCATTTTCTTCAAGAGGTCGACGATAGGCCTGAGAGGCCATCCGTCCTACAATTTCCTCGGCACAAGGCCTGGCTTCATCTGGACCAGTTGGTCTACAACTGAAAACCTTGAGCCTGGCAGGTGTATCTGAAACGCCAGTTACTTCATACGGACCGAGTATCGTTAGGCGCTGCAAATGAGGCATTGTGGTTACCCCGTATCCGATTCCGATCTGTCCATCGGCCATTGTGTGATCAATTGGTCTGATTAGATCGGCGACTTCGCCTTCAAATTGCTTTAGGAACGCCGCTGTGATCCGCTTAGGACCTGCACGAACGTAGATAGAATCGGTCAACATGTTCAGGCCCGTTGGCTCGGATTCTGACATCCAGGGGTCAACGGACATGAGAGCGATGCGTTCACTATCGATGGATACTTCTATTTTTTCTTCACCAAAAGTTCTGCCAAAGACTTCTCCTTCAACTGCTGGATAGGGCTGAATGTGGAAAACATATTTACCATCGGCCGGGAAATTGTGAATAACCGACACCCCACCCCGTGTACCGAATGGAGCTCCTTCTACCCGTTCTTTTTGCGACAAAGTTTTTGGAAGAATATAGCGAGTTGAGTTTGATTCTGCCTCTGGATCTCCCAATGCCATACGACTGATATGGCCAGCTGCTCTCAGGTAGCCTTCCATTACTGTGGTCGAAGGTCTCTGGACGTCGGCAATGTTATCGAAATTAGCACTCTTGGTGTCTAGCGGAAGAAAAACGGCCACGTCTATATCTATCCCCAACAGATCCCTGACTGCATTGGTGTACTCAACACGGTTCAACCTTTGAAATGTTCTGTAGCCAGGGTTTGGATTTTCTGCGGCGGCCCGATCCAGATTTTCTTCCAGAGCTAGGACCAAAGCTTGAAGAGTGTCTCCCTGGGGTCTAGGCATTCCCCGCGGAGGCATCATGCCCGCCCTGAGTTTACGAACCATCTTTTCAGCGGTCTCTGCATGTTCCGATGCTTCTTCTACAGCGAAGCCAGTCAGAGACATATTTCCTGTCATCATTGCGTCATTGTGACATACGACGCAGTAGGTTTGAACCATTGCAGTCAATTCTACTGATTCGATCTCTAAAGTTTCGTCAACAGAGTGGGAAAGAGGTTGACTCGGTGCTGGATCTATGGCTTCCTCGTAAGTAACAGTCTCGAGATTAGAGCCCAGGTTACCAGCGTCGGCAGTTTGACCAACGAGCACCAGGATCATGCCGAGTGCTGTCAGTATCGAAGGTAATGTATTCATCCCTTTTACGTCCCAAGACCAACGTTTATAGAAAACAAAAAGTACTCCCTAGATATTCTGTTCAAGAAACCACGCTCATATGTTTAGAAAGCCACCATTTGAACGGAGAATCTTGAATGGATTCTCCACAATTAGACTTTGCTCTAAAGATAGTGCAGAGAAAGGCTTCTTGGCCAGTGTAAAACATAGGATATCGCCTAGAGACGGCTTAAAATAGGGACTTTTCGCGGTCAGGAAGGAGGTAGATATCGGTACAAAGGCCTTGTTCTTATCATTAGACACCGAGAAAGCTATTGGTTTTGGTAATAATGTGGATTAATACTTTAGGTCAAATTGTGCTATCTAGACCTTTCTTTGGCCAGGTCGAATTCGGAACTGTGAAGTGCAGTCGTACCACACTTCCTTTAGAAATGTCAGCAGCTTTTTGGTAGATGTTCATTTGAGAGAGGTACGTTTGAGAGACCTGCTCTATGTCTGCATCTTTTAGTTTGTGGGTTTTAAAATCTACTATCAGAGCTTTTTCTCCGTCCGCCCCAGGGCGATATAGGTCGAATGCACCAAGGTGCCAATTTCTCGGACCTACTAGGTGTACAAAAGGCAATTCACGGAAATGTTCACCTTTTACATACCATTTCCAATCTGAACTTTTCAGGACTTCCTGTAGTTCTAGTTCCAGGGCCTCCCAATAATTTGATCCTGGTCCAGGGCTTCCGCTAAGCTCCACTGTATCCATAGAATTCAGGGTTTCATTGAGGACTTGGGGAAGTTCTTCATATTCCTGAATTCGTTCAAGGACTCCATGGATCACCTTCCCTCTAGTTTGAGAGGGGATCCTTCCAGATCGACGTCCAGCGAATGAGAGAGTCGATTGCACGCCGTACTCGTACTTTTTTTGCCATTCCTCTTCACTCCTCTGTTTCGTCATGACTTCGGTAGCCGAAGAGGTAAATTGCATTGGAGGCCCTGTAATGGTTGTGGCCAGGGGAGGGAGGTCCATTGTTTCGATTCGGTTTAACCATTCTAGGGGGACCAAATCGAGATCGGTTATTTCTTGGCGGCCTGTTTGACTAGAAATATTCTCCCATGAATGAAATTGATTTAATCTTTCCCAGAAGAATCCAGAAGTCTTTTTTTCAATTTCGCCGCAGACAATTAATTGGTCTCGAGCTCGAGTCATACAGACGTAGAGCAAACGACATTCTTCTGCTTCCAATCTAGCTAGATTGGAAGGTGCTAGGGTTTCCTCATTGTGAGGTCCGTTATCACTTTCCTTTAGGTATAGACTGGAGAGGAATGTTCCGTCAGACGGGATTAACTCATTTCGCCGCTGGGAAACATTTTTGTCGTTTTGGATCGAGAACACTATGGGCCATTCGAGTCCTTTCGCTTTGTGAATTGTGCTGACAGTGACCAAGTCAGCTTCAGAATCGGCGGCCAAGGATGGCGGTGAATCTTTACTCAGTGACAGATCCCACAGTTCCAGGAATTCTTCAATAGATATCTGTCTATGTTCCTCAGCAAACTGCAGAAAGCCTTGGATATTTGAATAGGATTCTTCTCCTTTTCTCTGATTTCCTAGGAATAGATGGATGTCGTAGAAACTCTCCGAAACGAACCTCCGCAACAGGTCGGGCAGGGGGACTCTCCCAACTAGTTTTTGTGCTTTGTGGAAAGTTTCCAGACCTCTCTTCAGGGCAAACCTTTCCAGCTCTGGCAAGCTTGAATTCTCAGGATATTCGGGCCATTTATGTCCATCCAGAAATTTTTTCGCTTGCTCCAAAAGGCTTTGATGGAAATCCGATATACGGATTCCTGTAATCACTTCATCTCTAATCCCTACAAAGGGAGATCGCAAGAATCCCAGAGCGTAGTAATTGTCATCGGGATTAATCAACAGTCGCAGTAGGTTGACTATATCTGCAATCTCAGTCGACTTGTTGTAATCTTGGTGAGATATTTGAAACGGAATACCCGCTTCGACCAATCCCTTTTGGAAGAGCTCTAAATTGGTTCGACTGCGGTGTAGTATGGCGATGTCATGGTAAGTACAGTGCCGTTTTTTGTTGGTGTCAGGATCCACAATCATAGCTTTCTCGACTAATTCTTGTATGCACGCACCTATTTTTCTCCCTTCTTCAAGCCTTCGCCCTGCACTGTTGCTCGCTTTCAGATTGATCAACTGGCACTTGGCCGTTCCCGATGAGGCTCTATTTGCTTCCATCTCTTGATAATCGATTGCACTAGTATTGAGGCCTGCCTGACGCAGCTTGGCTGCTGATTGGTTCATAGCGGGGCCACAAATGGTGTTGACTGTCTCAATCACTTTAGGGTCACTGCGGAAATTTTTGGTCAGTGATAGAACATTGCCACTTTTCTGAATTTTTTCTTTGACCTCATTCCAGACAGTTATGTCTGCCCCTCTCCAGCCATAGATGCTTTGTTTAGGGTCTCCAACTAGGAACAGCTTGGTTTTGTTGTTGCCTCCTATAGCAAATGCGATGTCACTTTGTGCATCATCAGTATCCTGGAATTCGTCGATAATGAGAATTTTATACCGACTACGGATTTGCTGGAGAGCGTGTGTGGCCTTAGGGGAACGGAGAAGAGATCGAGTTTCGAGTATAAGCTGATCAAAATCTTTTTCATTGTTGATTAACAGTTGCCGCTGCCATTGTTCTTCGGCTGAACGGGCTAATGTATAGAGTCCGTAGGTAAGGTCTCGAGATAAACGATCTCCAGGATCTTGGCATTCTGGCAGTGGTTGTTCATCGACAAATGATGAGTTCCAGTTCCTGTAGCGTTCTGGGTGCCAGCGTACCTCTCTAAGCATAGCCCGAGACTGAGAGATAATGTCACTAAGACGATAGCGTCGAGCTAAGGCTTTGGTCTCTATGTATTCTTGCTCCAGCTGCTTTAGAATGACCTCCTTGATAATCTCGTCTTTTTTCAGATCTGCCACCTGAGCATTTAGGACCTTGAAAGTCGGATTAATACCCAATCTCAAAGCATGTTCTCTCAAAATAGATTCACAGAATCCGTGAATCGTTCCGATAAAAGCTTCATCTAACCGCAGGGCTAACAGCTTGGCTTCGGGCTCATCGGATTGAAGCAGTTCATGCCGGAGCTTTTGTCGTAGGTCTGCTGCACTTTTCCTGGTGAAGGTAATTGCCCCTAGATACTAGTCGGAATGGTTTCGTGTTTTCCTTCTGAAGACCCTACTTGGAGTCCCATCATCCACATGATTTTACCCACTATTGTCAGTGTTTTACCTGTGCCTGCGTTTGCAGTAAGGAGGACATCTTTACTGCTGGTAAGAGCAGTTTCCTGTTCCTTTGTCCAGGCAAATTTACCCATCGAAGCGGCTTCCTTTTGTTATGCTGGCTAGGCTTCTGCTTATCTCAATACCGGGATCTGATGCCCGCCAGGAAGCCGTCTTGCGTGAGATCACGGGTTCGAATTTCCCGCTTCGAATCCGGTCGGGTATACTGAAGGCGATTCTAAGGACTGCTTCTAGTTTTTCGCTGTCTGCTTTCATCAGAGCAGCTTCCTTGGCTTTCCCCTTGGGTGTCTTCGGATTTCTTATGGATCGGTATCTGGCTCTATCGAGGTTATATCCCGCTTGTCGAAGTGCCAGAAGATAAATAGGAGCCTGTAAGACGCTCCCGTCGTCGTATCCACCTTTGCTTGGCGTCTTGGTTCTTTTGTAGTCTAGGATACTGTATGTATCTTTCCCGTCGTTGAGGGGATCGCTCGTACCACAGTGGTCTACCCTGTCTATGATACCTCTTATCCGAAGAGATTTCTCCTGATTGTTTATGTCTTTGCCAGAAATCTTGAGCCCCCTGGGATCCTCGTATCCAAATTTCCATTCCACCAAGAAAGGAGTATGCCCCTGTTCTTCCAGAGAGGGCAGTTCGAAGGTCAAATAATCCTGGACTTCTGATACAATTTTCTCGCACTCTTGTTTCCATAAAACTGGTTCTCCCAACCATTTGCCGCATTCTTCAAGTTCCTTGACCGCAGCTTTAGTGATGTCCTTCAGGAATTGCTCGGCCTCACCTTCTAGTTTTGTTGGAAGATTGTTCTGGGTTGTTGAGTAAAACTGCTCCAAAATTTTATGGGCAAGGCTTCCAGAGATCAGAGGGCTGGTCTCGTCCTCCACTTTACCACTTCTTTCAATTCTAAGGACTTTGGTCATCCAGAAATTGAAAGGAAGAATGCTGTAGTTCTCTAGATTTCCTGGTGTCCAGACATAATCTGGTCCAAAGTACTTGCCCAGATATTCTTTCACGACTGCATCTCTAATTTCACCATTCCAGGGATTAGGATGCAGCCAGCCAGAATCTTCTTGGACAGTTTTGTTCCCTGGACGCTTTGATTCTGCATGAGCAGCCAGAATAGCATGCTTGAGAATTTCTGGATGGGGAGTTCGCACTGGCAGAAGAGATTCGTCGTTGCCACTTGCAGCTAATTGTTTTGCACTTTCTATGAGCAAGGCAGTCGGGTTAGTCTCAATCTTGAGCGTACTTTTCGTGATCGGAGAGTACGTGTGTTGCGGGACCATTACGGAAGGTTCTGATATTTCTCCATCAAAATTTGCTGTTCGATAGGAGATGGTAACTTGAGGTTGTTGGGCTATTGATCTCCAGATACTTCGTTCATGGCGCTGTTCACTCGTATGGTTTGGGATGGGAATATTCAATTTGGCGAGGAGATTCCGTTCTTGATTTGAGAGTATGCCTGATGAGTGGAATGCCTTCGGGAAAACCTCATGATTGGCATTTATTATGAATGTGTATTTAAAGTTCGAAAGAATAGCTTCTGTAGCACCTAGGACTTGGACTCCTTTTTTCAAAGGAGTTTCCAAAGACACATATTGGGTATTCAGAGAGAATTCCACTCGTTAGGCTGGACCAGATTCTTGGAATCATCCAGTTCCAGCCATTCTCTTAGAATGCTCTCCAGCTGAACAACTGCTCGTTGGTCAATCCTGACGATATTCCAATCCTCACCTACTGGTTCTGATGCCTGGAGCTTCATTTCGAACGGATCGGAGCTGAGCATTTCTAGGCTAAGTTTTATCCATACCGAAAGAGTATGCGATTTAGTCAAAGGCTCCATGAGATTAGCGAAATTTTTGAAATTCTTTATTGAATCAATGTCTCTGGGTTCAAATTTGTGATTCTGAATTCCTGTTTTCCAGTCAGGTAAACCCATGAAACTTTGCTTCATTGGTACTCAGAACCCTTTTCAGTACTCTGTAGTTCCAGCCTTTGGCAGCAGCTTTATAGATGTCCAGTAAAGCTGAGATGACGCCACATTCCAGTATAGGAATTTGTATGCGTCTGGTTATCGGGATTCCTGATGATTCAAGCTCAGCGGCGACTTGAGAAGAATCTTTTTCGGGTGTTCTGGAGATGACAGCGATTTCGTGGGGATCAATTTCTTGAGTCACCAGTATCTTTTTTATGCGTGCAGCAACCGACTGTGCTTCTATGGAGCTGTCAGTAGCTGCTTGAACTTCAGGAATAACTGTTTGTGAATCTGCAATGTATAGAGTTTCCTTTGCCAGACGTTCCCATTCGGAAGCCTCTTCTTCTTTCGGTAG
>LWDU01033772.1_pt1 | contig 14633 bp, 11 predicted proteins | sample 727161 | NCBI WGS metagenome assembly LWDU01 (sample SAMN04566230, study PRJNA314399) | hydrothermal vent metagenome | isolation source: deep sea hydrothermal plume seawater | place: Mexico: Gulf of California, Guaymas Basin | collected 2004-07-11 | reverse complement strand
TTTATTGCTTCTTTTTTTATTGCTTCTTTTTTTATTGCTTCTTTTTTTATTGCTTCTTTTTTTATTGCTTCTTTTTTTATTGCTTCTTTTTTTATTGCTTCTTTTTGTTTTTTTTTTCATTTTTTTCTTCGTAAAAAAAATTTAAAAGTAAAAATTTACATAATTAACTTTTTAGTTCTTCACATGTTATTTGAACAAATTTTTTCGATCTATACAATAACTAAGTGTCCAAATTTACTTTTAAAATTTCAACCTGAAAGTTTAATTATTATTTTTTCTTTGGATAAATAACATTAGTTCTCTTTGCTTATGAGTTTATCGGGCTTGCTTTAGATTTGAAAAAATTATAAAAAAAATTAATTAAAAATTTTAAAACTTTCGGTGGGCCCGCCAGGACTCGAACCTGGGACCAATACATTATGAGTGTACTGCTCTAACCAACTGAGCTACAGGCCCTTAGAACAAATAATAGATACAGCAAAAATTAAATTCTAGCAATAAGACTAAATTATAATAAATGGTGGGCCTTGTAGGTTACGCTCCTACTACCTTTCCCATGTCAAGGGAACACTCTACTATTGAGCTAAAGGCCCAGTATTAACTTTCTAAGAAACTTTTTAGTTGTTTAGATCTACTTGGATGTTTTAATTTTCTTAAAGCTTTAGCTTCAATCTGTCTTATTCGTTCTCTTGTTACTGAAAACTGCAAACCTACTTCTTCAAGAGTATGATCGGTGTTCATTCCAACACCAAAACGCATTCTAAGAACTCTTTCTTCTCTTGGGGTAAGAGTGGATAGTATTTTTGTTGTTGCCTCACTTAAATTTGATTTAATAGCTTGTTCTAAAGGCGCTAAAGCTTTCGTATCTTCTATAAAATCTCCTAAACTACTATCTTCTTCGTCTCCTACAGGTTTTTCTAATGAAACAGGTTCTTTTGAAATTTTAAGAACTTTTCTTACTTTATCTAATGGCATTCTTAATTTTTTAGATAATTCTTCGGGTGTTGCCTCTCTACCAAATTCGCTTAAGATTAATCTTTGAGTTCTAACAATTTTATTAATTGTTTCGATCATATGTACTGGTATTCTAATTGTTCTAGCCTGGTCAGCAATTGATCTTGTTATTGCTTGTCTAATCCACCATGTTGCATAAGTTGAAAATTTATAACCTCTTCTATATTCAAATTTATCAACAGCCTTCATTAAACCAATATTGCCTTCTTGTATAAGATCTAAAAACTGCAAACCTCTATTGGTATATTTTTTAGCAATTGAAATAACTAATCTTAAATTTGCTTCCACCATTTCTTTTTTTGCGATTCTTGATTCTTTTTCTCCTTTTTGTATTCTGCTGACTAATTTCTTAAAATCTGTTACTGAAATTTCTAGTTTTTGACTAATCTCAACTAACCTTTCTCTAATATTCTTAAAATCTTCTTTATTTTTTTGAAAAAATTTTTTCCATTCTGGATTCGTATCTAAAAAACTTTTCAAGTTTGGATTTATTTCATTGCCAATATAAAATTTTATAAATTCACTCCTTGGAATATTATGATTAATAGCCAATCTTAATAGATTTCCTTCTAGTGATATAATCTTTTTGTTTTCAATATAATGTTTTTGAACTAATTCCTCCAATACAGGAGGTGACAGTTGAAGTGATTTTATATTTTCTAAAATATCTGAAACAATTTTTTGGTAGCTTTTTTCTTTAGTTGGTGAAAAAATTTTAGCAGATAACAAGCGTTCTAACTTTTCCTTTTGATGTTTAATAAGCTTATTATAATCTCTTGATAAATTCGCAACTGTATGTAAAACTTTTGGTTTAATTTCATTTTCCATTGCTGCAAGTGTTGGGTTAAATTCATCAACTGAATCTTCGTTGTTATTTTCTGTGTTGCTTTCAGATTTGTCTTTTATATCAGTTGAGTTTTTTTGTTTAGCACTAAGTCCAGTGCTTTCATCTTCCATATAATTAGTATCAATATCAATAATTTCTCTAACTAAAATTTCAGAATTTTGTAATTTAACATTCCACTCAAAAAGTTGCTGAGCGGTTATTGGGCTTTGTGATATAGCATTCAACATTACATCTTTTCCTGCCTCAATTCTTTTTGCTATTGCAATCTCACCTTCTCTAGATAGAAGTTCAACACCACCCATTTCCCTAAGATACATTCTAATTGGATCGTCACTTTTTTCGATTGCTTTACCTTCTTCTTTAGAAGATGAATCTTTTTTTCTTAATACTTTAAAATCTGATTTTTTTTCAACTAGAGTTACTTTTTTATCAAGAATATGAATAAAAGCTTGCTCAAGATTTTGATTACTTAAATTTCTTTTACCTAGTGATTTTTTTAATTCCTCAAATGTGATAAATCCTCTATGGACTCCTCTGCCCATGAGTCTTGCAAATGATTTTGTAATTATTCTTTCCACAGTAATAAAGTCCGGAAGGTGTATATAATACTAAATTTTAAAAAATCTATCAATAAATTCTCTGATTTAGTTGATATTTTGCAATTTTTTCAACTCTCTTATCTCATTAAAAGTACTCTCGTTTAAATCTTTAGCAAATTTAGATTCTAACTCTTCTATTCTAAACTCGAGTTCATAATTTTTAAGATCTCTCGTTATCTCTTCTAGCAAATCAAATATTTTATCATGATTATTTTGATAATTATTTAAAATATGTTTAATCGAAGCAAATTTAAAAATCTTATCAATTAATTGACTGTCTATTGACAAGTCATTTACCAAAAATTTATCACCATTTTTTAATTTAGATAAAATCACATCAAAAACTAATTTATTTTCATTAGTAAATAATTTTATTTTTTCAATTAAATGAATGTTTTCTTGAAAAATTTCTAAATTATTTAAAATTAAATATAATAATGAAAACTCTTTTATTTCAATTAGGCTTATAGATTTACTTTCGTTAAAATATTTTTGTGTTGATTTTAAGGATTTGGTTTTTTTTGTAAAAAACTGTCTTTTATTATTATTTGTATAAGGTGTAAGGGAGAAGATTCTTTTTAAAAAATATTCCAAAACATATTTTTTTATAAATTGATCTTTAATAGTACTTGCTATTGATCTTAATGTTTTTTCAAAAATAGCCATCGATGATGGGTTATGTTCTGTTTGGTTTCTATAATGATCAAATATGAACTGATGAATAGAAATTTTATTCTGTTTAGTAAAATCTATAAAATAATCTTTACCATTCTTATTTACAAAGCTATCTGGATCTTCGTTATTAGTTAAAAATAAAAATGAAATTTTTTTTTCAGGTTTTAGTTCTTTAATTGAATTTTCAGCAGCTCTTAATGCTGCTTTATACCCACTTTCATCTCCATCGAAGCAAATAATAATGTCCTCAAAAAACTGATTTAAAATTAAAATTTGCTTATCAGTTAATGATGTACCAAGATTAGCGACTGCATTATCAATTCCATTTTTGCTTAATCCGACAACATCCATATATCCTTCAACAAGATAAACTTGGTCAATCTTATTAGATAGTTTTCTTGCTAGATCTAAATTATATAAGTTTGATCCCTTTTTAAAAAACTGTGTTTCAGGAGAGTTAATATATTTTGCCAGATAATTATTTTCACGAATTGTTCTCCCACCTAACCCAATAGGCTGCCCTGAAATACTATTTATAGGAAAAATTATTCTTTCTCTAAATCTTTCAACATAAATGTTTTTTTTATCATCTAAGTAGAAAAGACCACTTTCAATTAAAACTTTTTCATTAAAATCTTTTTTTAATTTTTCAAAAAAATTTGTATTTTTTTCTACATATCCAATTTTAAATTTCTTAACTACTTCTTTGGATAAATTTCTTTTTTTTAAATAATCTCTAGCTACACTTGCTTTTTCATTTTTTAAAAGTTCATCATGATAAAATTGAACATATTGATTATAAATTGAAACGTATTCTTGCCATTTTTTTTCTCTTTCTTCGTCTTGTCTGGAAAATGTATACGGTCTCATGCCTGCTAAATTTGCGAGTATCTTGACTGCCTCTCCAAATTTAAGATTTTGAGTTTTCATTAAAAAATCAAAAATATTTCCATGTTCAGAAGTACTAAAACAATGGTAAAAACCTTTTTCATCATTAACAGTAAAAGAAGGAGTTTTTTCTGTCTTAAAAGGGGATAATCCAATAAATTCTTTTCCTCTTTTTTTTAGATTAACAGTTTTTGATACAACGGTTGAAACCTTTAATCTTGTTTTGATTTCTTCCAAATATTCTTTTGGGTACTTCATTGTTTGTTCAATAGTTCTTTGAGTAAAGCTCCAGCTTTTGCAAAATCTAAATTATCTGAATATTGTTTTTTTAATTCCCCCATTACTTTTCCCATATCTTTTAAAGAGCTTGCTCCAAGTTTGCTTGCAATTTCCTCACAAATTTTCCTTGTTTCTATTTCATTGAGCTTTTTGGGTAAATAGCCTGATAATATTTCTAACTCTTTTTCCTCAATTTCTAATAAATCTTTTCTGTTATTTTTTTTATAAATATCTATAGATTCAGATCGTTGCTTGATCATTTTGTTTAATAGTTTTTTGATATCTTCATCGTCAGTATCTTTTTTATTGGGGCCTGATCTATTAGATATATCTAAGTCCTTTATTCCTGATAAAACTAGCCTATAAGTTGATATTTGAATTTTAGCTTTTGATTTTAAGGCATTTTTATAATCTGTGTCGATTTTATCTTTAAGAGACATTTTTTTAATCTACTGTATAGACAATTTTGTTCAAAAGAAAAAATTATATTTTTAAAAATTTATATTAGATCTGTTGCGGAAATTTAGGTTTTATTGTATTAACCTTTAACTTATGAGTTGTAATTGATCAAAAAACGGAAAGTTAACTCAGTCAAATTTTCTTATTTTTCTCCAGGTATTTTAGTTCTTGAAAACAAAACTGTTTTCAGAGGAATGGGCATCGGTTATCAAGGAACTGCAACTGGAGAGGTATGTTTTAATACATCGCTAACTGGTTACCAAGAAATTATTTCTGATCCATCTTATGCTGGACAAATAATTAATTTTACTTTTCCACATATAGGAAATGTTGGTACAAATAATGAAGATCATGAATCTGATAAAATTTGGACAAGAGGTGTTATTTTTAATTCGGAGACTACCAACCCTTCAAACTATAGATCATTAAGAACTTTAGATGAATGGTTAAAAAAACATAGAATAGTAGGAATAACTGGATTAGATACAAGAGGTTTAACTAATTTTATTAGAGATAAAGGTGCTCCAAAAGGTACAATTTCTAACAATAAAAAAGGGAATTTTAATTTAAAAAAATTAATTAATACATCTGTAAAATGGCCTGGCATAAAGGGTCTAGACCTGGCGCAAACTGTCACAACTTCGAAAAAATATGTGTGGAAAGGATTTAAAACTTGGAAAAAAGAAAAAGGTTTTGAAAAAAATAAAAAAAAATCACTTAGAATAGTTGCTATAGATTATGGGATAAAAAAAAATATATTAAGATATTTTTCAAACTTTGATTGTGAAGTAATTGTTGTACCTTGTAAGCTTAGTGCTGATGAAATAATTAAAATCAAACCTGACGGTATTTTTTTATCAAACGGTCCTGGTGACCCTGCGGAAACAGGAAAATATGCGATCGAAATAATTCAAAAATTAATAAAATCAAATATTCCAATATTTGGAATATGTCTGGGACATCAACTGATGGCTTTAGCACTTAAGGCAAAAACAAAAAAAATGAAACTAGGTCACAGGGGTGCAAATCATCCAGTAAAAAATCTTATTAATGATACTGTTGAAATTACTAGTCAAAATCACGGATTTGAAATAATTAAAGAAAGTTTACCAAAAAATGTTGAAGTAACTCACAAGTCTTTATTTGATAGCTGCATAGAAGGAATAAAATTGAAAAATAAACCAGTTTTTTCAGTTCAGTATCATCCTGAATCAAATCCAGGTCCACAAGATAGTCACTATTTATTTAAACAATTTATTAATGAAGTAATAAAAAATGCCAAAAAGAAAAGATATTAAGAAAATTTTAGTAGTAGGAGCGGGTCCAATTATTATTGGTCAGGGCTGTGAATTTGATTATTCCGGAACTCAAGCATGTAAAGCATTAAAAGATGAGGGTTACAAAGTGATTTTAATTAATTCAAATCCCGCAACAATTATGACTGATCCTGATGTTGCTGATAAAACTTATATCGAACCAATAACAATAGAAGTTTTAGAAAAAATATTAATAAAAGAAAAACCCGACGCAATTTTACCAACTATGGGTGGTCAAACAGCATTAAATTTAGCAATTAAAGCTGAAAAGACTGGGCTGCTAAAAAAATATAAAATTGAACTAATTGGCGCAAACGCAAAAGCGATTTCTAACGCGGAAGATAGAAAAAAATTTAGAAAAAACATGATTGATATTGGGTTAAATCTCCCAAAATCAGAAATAATTAATAACATTAAGCAGGCTAAAAAATGTTTAAAGAAAATAGGGTTACCTGCAATTATTAGGCCCGCTTTTACACTTGGCGGTCTTGGGAGTGGTATTGCTAAAAATAGAAAAGAATTTTTCAAAATTGCGAGAGAAGGTCTCGATGCGTCGCCTGAAAATCAAGTTCTCGTAGAAGAGTGTCTAGAAGGTTGGAAAGAATTTGAAATGGAAGTAGTAAGAGACAAAAAAGATAACTGTATCATTATATGTTCTATAGAAAATATAGATCCTATGGGAATTCATACTGGAGATTCTATCACTATAGCGCCTGCCTTAACACTAACAGATAAAGAGTATCAGGTTATGAGAAATGCCTCGATTGCTTGCTTGAGAAAAATTGGAGTGGAAACTGGAGGTTCTAATGTTCAATTCGCTATTAATCCAAAAAATGGAAGAATGGTTATCATAGAAATGAATCCTAGAGTTTCTAGATCATCGGCACTTGCTTCGAAGGCAACTGGTTTTCCAATAGCAAAAGTAGCTGCAAAATTAGCAATTGGCTATACACTTGATGAATTAAAAAATGAAATTACTAAAGTTACTCCAGCATCTTTTGAACCAACCATAGACTATGTTGTTACAAAAGTTCCAAGATTTACTTTTGAAAAATTTTCTAATTCTCCAGCAATATTAGGAACTTCGATGAAATCTGTTGGGGAAGCTATGGCAATTGGTAGAAACTTTAAAGAATCTCTTCAAAAAGCATTAGTATCTCTAGAAATTGGTTTTTCAGGTTTAGATAGAATTTTTGATTTAAATAAGAAAGAAATTGAAAAAAAATTAAAGATAAATATTCCAAATAAAATTTTGTTAATTGCTGAAGCAATACGTAAAAAAATTAAGCTAACTAAAATATACAAATTGTCAAAAGTAGATCTTTGGTTTTTAGAACAAATTAAAGAAATTGTAGATGCGGAAAACCAAATCTTCAAAAAAGGTTTGCCTAAAAAATTTAATGAATTTAATAGAATTAAATCAATAGGATTTTCAGATAAAAAATTATCTCAATTATCTGGTTTAAAAGAAATAATTGTTAGAAGAAAAAGATTGGCTTTAAATGTTTTGCCAGTATTCAAGAAAGTGGATACATGTGCTGCTGAATTTAAATCTTTTACACCCTATATGTACTCAACATATCAAAGAAATTTTATGTTAAATACAGAATGTGAAGCAGATCCTTCATCTAAAAAGAAAGTAATTATTTTGGGAGGTGGACCTAACAGGATTGGCCAAGGAATTGAATTTGACTACTGTTGTTGCCAAGCAAGTTTTTCCTTAAAGGAAGCGGGATATGAAACAATAATGATTAACTGTAATCCTGAGACTGTCTCCACTGATTATGACACAAGCGATAGATTATACTTTGAACCTTTAATTGAAGAGTATGTTCATAACATAATTTTAAAAGAAAAATCTAAAGGTAATTTAGTAGGTATAATTGCTCAATTTGGCGGCCAAACTCCTATCAAATTAGCAAAATTTCTTCATGAAAATTCATTGCCTATTATAGGAACTCAGTATCCTTCAATTGATCTTGCTGAAGATAGAGGCAGATTTAGAAAACTTCTAATTAAATTAAAATTAAAACAAGCAGATAGTGGAATTGCAAAATCCTATAATCAAGCAATCAAAATTGCTGAAAGAATTGGTCTGCCTTTAGTTGTTCGACCATCTTATGTTTTGGGTGGTAGAGCAATGGAAATAGTTTATGAAAAGAATCAGCTAAAAAATTTTGTTGAAGAAGCTTTTAAAGCTGCAGAAAACAACCCAATATTAATTGATAAATTTATTAACAATGCAATGGAAGTTGACGTTGACGCTATTTCAGATGGTAATGAAGTATTTGTTGCCGGAATAATGCAGCACATTGAGGAAGCTGGTATTCATTCTGGTGACTCGGCATGCTGTCTGCCTCCAGTATCTATTAAGGAAAACTAAAAGTAAAAGGTTTTATGAATGTACAGTTTGCAATCAAAAATGACGAAATTTATGTAATTGAAGTTAACCCAAGAGCTAGCAGAACTGTTCCATTTGTTTCAAAAGCTAAAGGAATTCCTTTAGCTAAAATTGCTTCAAGAGTAATGGTGGGTGAACAATTATCAGAATTTAATTTAATAAATAAAAACAAGAATATGTTTGCTGTGAAAGAAGCTGTTTTTCCATTCAATAAATTTCCAAACGTTGATGTGTTGCTAGGCCCTGAAATGAAATCTACGGGAGAAGTAATGGGAATAGATAAAGATTTTGGCCTTGCGTATGCTAAAAGTCAAATTTCTGCTGGAAATTCATTGCCTACAAGAGGGCTAGCATTTATTTCCTTAAAAGATAAACATAAAACTGAAGGTATAGAGTTAGCAAAACAATTGGTTGAATTAAATTTTACATTGTGTGGGACAGAAGGTACTGCTAGTGCAATAAAAAAAAATGGCATTAAATGTAAAAAAATAAATAAAGTAAGTGGAGGTTCTCCTCATATTGTAGATATCCTAAATGCAAAAAAAATTGCCTTGGTAATCAATACTGGAGGTGGAAAGCGTGCTCATGTTGTTCAAGATTCAACTTCCTTAAGAAGAGCAACATTAATTAATAAAGTTCCATATTGTACTAACATGTCTACTGCTTATGCTTGTTTAGAAGGTATAAAATCTCTTAAGTCAAAAAAAATGAATGTTAAAGCAATCCAAAATATCTTTCATTAATCAACTGACCAATCAGTTTGAAAAGTTACATAATTTATCTGTAAACATCGTCTTTCTTTTTTTATCTCTTTTTTTTCCATTCCATGCCAAGCATTAGAGCTGCTGGTAAAAAAATATCCATAATTATGCTTATAGGGAATTGTTTTTATTTTTTCTAATTTTTCATTATAAAAATCCGTACCAAGATTTTCAGACTCGCCATAAGGATTGGCAAACACTAAACAGGAAACAAGTTTTTCTTTTATATCACAGTGTGGCTTTAACCAAAAACCTTGCCTATCACATATGACTTCTAATCTGACATATGATTTAGAAAGATCTTTCTTAACTAATTCACTGATAAATTGATAAGTATCCTTATTTTTAAGTTCATCAATTAAGTTGGTTAAATTTTTAAAATGTTTTGAATTTTCTTTATTAATAAAACATCTAAATTTTAATGCTTTGCCTCCACTTTCTATGCCTTTTCTAAATTTTCCTTCTCCTCCATCAAGGGCTCTAGTCCCATCATAATTAATATTTACTTTATTTAAATCTACTATTTCTGCATTGCATATCTCTTGGAGGGCATCTTCATTTAGTGGTTTATCTAATTCCCAATAATTGAACGGTGAATTGTGAAACTTCAATTGAGTCTTTAATGAATTTAAAAATTGCATTTATCTTTTCAAAATATTATTTATTTAATCTATCATTTATTATTTTTGCCACTCTTTCAGCTTCATTGAAATTATTATATTTCCAATGGTGTACCTTTTCTCCTAAGTTTTTAGTAATTCCCATGTCTTTAAATAATTGAAAAAATTTTTTAAATCTATAATTATTTCTTTTATTTTTCATATGGGCTACAAAAATTGGTTTTCCAGAAATAGCAGCTTCGGAAATCATTGAAGTTGAGTCGCAGGTTATAACTATGTTGCTAGCTATTGCTAGTGAAGATAAATAAGCTTGCTTGTTCACTTCAGTAACAACATATCCATCGTTCTCAAATTCTTTTTTAGCTAGCTCAATTATTTTTTTTGGGGTACGCATTGATGGCACAATTATTGCTTTATAGCCATTATAAATAAAACTTTCTTTTATTTGATTAAATATTTTAGATATTTCTTCATTATCAAAACTATAGTATTTATTTGGACCTCCTAATATTAATGCAACAACCTTTTGGCTCTGGACTTTATCAACCAAATAAGTTTTTGATTTTTCGATTTCTTCCTCTGTAATGTAATGAATTGCTCCCTTTGAATTAATTACATTTTCTCCCTTTATTCCATCATGTTCAGGCGCAACAATTATATTAAAATTATTAAAATTAATTTTTGGATCTTGTATGTGTATTGTAAAAATATTTTTATTTTTTTTCTTTAGCAATATTGATGGGATAACACTTTTTCTTCCACATGAAATTATTAAATCAATTTTTTCAGTATTTGTTACATAATTTTTATCTTTTAAAATTATTTCTGATTTTGGCGTAAATTTAGGAGGAATATAATTCCACAACCAATTTAATCGTACAATCTTATGGTGAAACTCAACCTTTAAAGCCTTGGCTAATCCTTCAACCTGGCTAATCATACCATGATGGCCTCCTGTTAATAATAAAGCTTTCAATTTAGCCATTTTTATTTATTTATATTTCAAAATTTAATTTATCCAAACATATTTGTTTTTATTGAAATGAAATACAAAGAATATATACATTAGCTCTGCAAAATGCGTATCGAAGAAGATATTAAGCTAGATTATTCAGATGTTCTCTTTAGACCAAAGAGAAGTACCCTTCATAGTCGAAAAGAAGTCAATTTAAAACGTACATATAAATTTAAATACAGCAATAATGAATGGTCAGGAATTCCTATAATAGCCGCAAACATGGATGGCGTAGGAGAATTAGGAGTGGCAAAAAATCTTGCAGAATTTGAAATAATAACAAGTTTGACAAAACAACATGATGTCAAGATGATCAAACGTTGTTCTTATATAAAGCCAATTTATCAACATATTGCTTTAAGCACAGGAACAAGTGATAAAGATTTTAAAAGAATAAATGATATTCTTAAAGAATACAGTTTTTTTCAATTTATTTGTATAGATATTGCTAATGGATATTCTGATCATTTTAGTAAGTTTGTAAAATCTGTAAGAGAAAAATATCCTACAAAAACTATAATTGCTGGAAATGTTGTTACTGCCGATATGACTCAAGAGTTAATATTAAGTGGTGCTGATATTGTTAAAGTAGGAATAGGACCAGGAAGTGTATGTACTACTAGAATTCAAACAGGAGTAGGCTATCCTCAATTGAGTGCAGTCATAGAATGTGCTGATGCTGCTCATGGACTTGGAGCACATATTATTGCAGATGGTGGGTGTACTTGTCCTGGAGATGTTGCAAAAGCTTTTGGTGCAGGTGCTGATTTTGTAATGTTAGGTGGAATGTTTGCGGGTCATGATGAAGGCAAAGGCAAAATTATAAAAAAAGATGGATCAAAGTATATTGAGTTTTATGGCTCTAGTTCAAACACCGCAGTTAAAAAACACTATGGAGGGCTTTCAGATTATAGAAGTAGTGAAGGAAAAACAGTAAGACTTAAATATCGAGGAAAAATAAAGGACACGGTGCTAAATATACTTGGTGGTATTAGAAGCAGCTGCACTTATGTTGGAGCTCCTTCTCTTAAACAATTAAGTAAATGCACTACTTTTGTTAGAGTCAATAATCAACACAATGAAACGTTTAATCAATAATAATTAATTATATTTAAATCTTATAATTTTTAGAAAAGTGCTTACTTAATAAACAAATTATGAATAAAAATTTAACAAAACATACAAAAGTTTTAATTATAGGATCTGGACCAGCAGGTTATACAGCGGCAGTTTATGCGGCTAGAGCTATGTTAAAACCAATTTTAGTTCATGGATTTCAACCAGGTGGCCAAATGACAATTACAACAGATGTTGAAAATTACCCAGGATTTGCAGACGTTATTCAGGGACCGTGGCTTATGAATCAAATGAAAGATCAAGCTAAAGCTGTAGGTACCGATTTAGTTGATGACCATATTTCTTCGGTAAACTTAAAAACCAAACCATTTGAAGCATTTGGAGATAACGGCAAAAAATATACAGCTGATAGCATAATTATTTCTACTGGTGCGCAAGCAAGATGGCTCAACTTGAAATCTGAACAAGAATTTAAAGGATTCGGAGTTTCTGCGTGTGCAACATGTGATGGATTTTTCTTTAAAGAAAAAAAAGTCGCTGTTGTGGGTGGTGGCAATGCAGCTGTAGAGGAAGCAATCTTTCTAACTAAATTTGCTTCAAAAGTAAAATTAATTCATAGAAGAGATTCTTTGAGAGCAGAAAAGCTGCTTCAAAAAAAATTAATGGATAACAAAAAAATTGAAATTATTTGGGACTCCGTTGTTGAGGAAGTTATTGGAGATCAAGAACCTAAAAATGTAAAAAGTATTAAAATAAAAAATGTTAAATCAAACAAAGTGGAAGAACTAAAAATTGATGGTCTTTTTATTGCAATAGGACATGATCCTGCAACATCGCTATTTAAAGATCAATTAGACATGGATAAAGAAGGTTATTTAATAACAAAACCAGATTCTACTGAGACAAATATTCCAGGTGTTTTTGCTGCTGGAGACGTTAAAGATAAAATTTTTAGACAAGCTGTTACTGCTGCTGGAATGGGCTGTATGTCTGCTTTAGAAGCTGAAAAATTTCTATCTTCAAAATCTAACTAAGATTTTCACAAAAAGATTTTATTCTTTCCATTGCTATTTTTAACTTTTCCATTGAAGTAGCATAAGAAATTCTGAAGTAGCCATCTAAGCCAAAAGCTGACCCTTGAACAACTGCAACATTTGCTTTTTCAAGTAATTTTTTAACAAATTCTGAATCTGTTTTTAGTTTTGTCTTTTTGCCTAATAATTTTTTACAACTTGGAAATACATAAAAGGCTCCATTTGGTTTTAAACAATTAATGCCTTTAATATTATTTAAACTATCAACTACAAAATCTCTTCTTTCTTTGAAAGCATCTGATCTTTCTTGAATAAAATCTTGAGTGCCATTTAAAGCTTCAACTGCAGCAGCCTGACTTACAGATGAAGGATTCGAAGTTGATTGAGATTGAATTTTTCCAATAGCTTTAATGATATCTTTTGGGCCTGCCGCATACCCTATTCTCCATCCAGTCATTGCATAAGATTTACTCACTCCATTCATTGTAAGTGTTCTATCTTTAAGTTTAGAGATTTGTGCAATAGTAAAAAAATTAAAATTATCATAAGTAATGTGTTCATAAATATCATCACTCAAAACATGTACTTTTTTATGTTTGATTAATACTTTAGATAAATCTTCTATTTCATTTTTTGAATAACCTGCACCAGTAGGATTTGATGGAGAATTAAGTATTAACCATTTTGTTTTTTTTGTAATAGCTTTTTTAAGTTTTTTTGGTGTTAATTTAAAACTATCTTTTTCATCACATTTAACTATTTTTGGTTTACCGCCAGCTAACAAAACCATATCGGGATATGAAACCCAGAACGGAGCTGGGATTATTACTTCATCACCTTTATTTAGTGTGGCCATAAATGCATTATAGAGAACTTGTTTACCACCAGTTCCAACTGTTATTTGATCTGCTGAATACGTTAAATGATTTTCTCTCTCAAATTTTGCTATAATTGCTTTTTTTAATGCAGGCGTTCCATCAACAGCTGTGTATTTAGTATCTCCATCTTTAATAGCTTTTATAGCTGCCTCTTTAATATTATCTGGTGTATCAAAATCTGGTTCGCCAGCTCCAAGGCCAATTACATCTTTACCTGCAGCCTTTAATTCTCTCGCTTTTTGAGTAACTGCAATTGTTGGAGATGGTTTTATGCGTTTTAAACTGTCAGATATTATGCTCATTGAAATATATTATTATTCTATTAGTTTTATAAATAATGCAAAATACTTATCAAGATTTAATTACAGAAATCCAAAGCAAAAATCCAGAAATTTCTTCTAAACTTGAAGGCGGAAAAAAATTTAAACTTGTAACTGACTTTAAGCCTGCAGGTGACCAACCTAAGGCAATCAATAAACTGGTAAACGGTGCAATAAAAAATGAATTTAACCAAGTTTTGCTTGGAGTAACAGGTTCAGGAAAAACATTTACAATGGCAAAAGTTATTGAACAAACAAATAGACCTGCATTAATTCTTGCTCCTAACAAAACACTTGCTGCACAACTTTATGGAGAAATGAAAACTTTTTTCCCTGAAAATGCAGTTGAATATTTTGTATCATATTATGACTACTATACACCTGAAGCTTATGTTCCTAGATCAGACACTTACATTGAAAAAGAAGCTTCAATAAATGAACAAATAGATC